>Ga0306906_1000057_pt1 | contig 70453 bp, 52 predicted proteins | sample AntRauTorcE11897_FD_190405 | JGI IMG/M metagenome (GOLD analysis project Ga0306906, IMG submission 190405) | Saline lake microbial communities from Rauer Islands, Antarctica - Metagenome Torckler E11 #897 (v2) (version 2) | ecosystem: Environmental > Aquatic > Non-marine Saline and Alkaline >...
TATATATTTGATACCCACCACTTGCTGCTGTATAGTAGCCTGTGAAATCATAGTGAGTTTTAGTTGGTGCTGTTGCACCATTAGGAAAAGGCTCGTCGTAAGTTACACTAACGCTAGACGTTCCTCCGCTTCCGCCTTGTTTATCAAGTGTTACTGTATCTGTATTTGCTTCTACAAAAACCTTAAAAGTTGCAGTGTCTCTAGGCTTATATGTATTTGAGTCACTAAATGTATAATTACCTACACTACCTATACTATTACCGTTAATTTCTGAATAGTTTAATTGATAACCTTGACCTGCATTTGCATAAACAGTTTGGTTTTGACCTAATGGGTAAATATGGTTGCCTGGTGATGGGGTAGGATTAGAGCCTGTATTACTCAGAACTTGCAAGTGAAAGTTGTTTACACCTCTTAAAACATGGTATCCGCTGGTTAGTACATTGTTAGTATCCATTGCCCAGTTGGTGTTATTTTCAAACAATGCATTAAAATTGGTTTTAACTGTAAAGTCTAAAACTTCTGTATTTTCATAACCATTTTCATCACCGTTGGTATCATCTATACCATCAGCTCCACCATAACCAGACTGATAATAGTTACGATGGTATACTCCAGAATATGGGTTATCATAATACCTAGTATAAGAAGACTTACCTACTAAACTTCCTCTCGATAAAGAAGCTATATTATAATATCTTAAGGAAATTTCAGTAGCATATGAGTTGATTATTCTTGTATATTTTTCAATTGAAGAATAGCCATAAGACTCACCTACTAACCCACCTATACGTGCATAACCGCTATTATATGATCTAGCAAATACGTCAGGAACTAACGCATAAGTATTCTCTATATTAACATTATATGAGCTAGAGTTTATTTTACCTATTAAACCACCAGCATAAACAGTAGAACTGTTTGAAGCTCTTTCATATCCATATATTTTTATATTAGCATAAGATTGTTTTACATTGCCACCTTCATAAATCCAGCCTACTAAACCACCTATCTGCACGTGACCCCCACTATCAGTTGCACCATAAGCATACAAACCATTTGAGGTATTACCACCATCTTCATCTACTGAACTATTTAATATTGATGTATTATAATTTGCATACCCTACTAACCCACCTACGGATAAATATTCTGTAGATTCATACACTTTTAAATAAGGAGATATTATATTTGTATTTTTAATAGTTGCATCATAGGTAGAACCAAAAAGTCCAAATTTATTAAAGTCAGTGTCAGGACTACCACTGTAATAAAGATTTTTTATTTGATAATTGTTGCCATCATACTCACCACGAAAATCATTTCCCGCACCACCTATTGGTGTCCAGTTACCAAAACTAGCTAAATCTATATCTGCAGTTTGTTTAAAGTACTTACCACCACTCCAAGTGTTGTCGCTATTTACCATATTAGCTATCCATGCTAAGTGTCCCGAATGTTCAATTAGGTAAGGAGTGCTAAAGTTTCCATCACCACTTGAAGGCTGTATAAACTTCGCTTTAAATTTAGCATAAAGAGAGTAACTTGAATTAGGCATATTAAATTCATAAGGGTTGTTACTTGAAATTAAATTAGTATGAGTACTACTATCATACCAGCCTTCAAAGGTATAGCCTTCAGCAGGGTTAGCGCCTACAGTTGTTAGCTCATTTACGTTAATGTGTTCATAGTTAAAACTAGATGTTTTATTAACATCATTAATACTAATTGTTCCACCACCAGTGTTATAAACTTTATTTTGATCATTATAATCGTAATGATAAGTTCTTACATATAAAGTTTCCTGAGCTGCTACAAAATTTGCTATCAAATACCATTCAGTTGTGCTTGTTAATGTTTCAGCAAATGTGGTACTGCTACTAACTTTGTTGCTTAAATCAGAATCCCATGTGCTGTTGTAGTTTGTATACCACCCTTCAAACTCAAACCCGTATTCAGCGCTTGCTGCTGCACTTGCATTATCACCAACAATGTAATCTGAGTAAGTTGTATCATGAGTGTAGCCATCGCTTGAATGTGCTCTAACATCGCCTCCTCGGCTATTGGTTCCATCATAGACACCATTTGTGTATGCTCTTGCTCTTAAACTTGTTGGTTCAATAGTGCCTGTTACTGTCATAGTGCTTGTGTAAGTTACTGCCGATCCATCTTGAGTTTGTACTTTTCTAGGTGAAGTGCCGGATCCACCTCCAGACCATTCAACTAGAAGGTCTGAATTTGGAGTTGCCTATATCCAATGAGTTAAACCAAAATAACCATCATCTGACCCAGTTTGAATAGAATAATCACTTCTAACTCCATCTACTACAGTTATAGTCCATGTAATGTCTTCATATGTGTGAGTTTCAGATGTACTTGCACTAGCTTGTCTAACATTGCTATTAGAATTAAAACCAAAAAAGCCTGTAGTAACTGACAAAATGCTAGTTAATACAAGTATGGCACCCAAAAGTGCAGTTTTTAAGAACTTTGCGTATGGGTTTTGTATTTTAACTAAGCCGTATTTATCCATAAACTACGAGCTCCTTTTTCTTTGTGGTAGGTATATAAAAACCTTAAGTATTTGTTTTTAAAAAGCAATTTTTTAAGGCGTTTAAATTTAAAAAATAATAAGTATATATTATTACTTATATATATAATATCATTTACTCAATTTTTTGTATATTAAAAGCAATCCATTTTGTAACATATTTTATAGTTAAGACTTAACTTTTTTAAAGAGTAATAATACTTTTTTATAAGTATTTTATATACTTTTAAAAATAAAACAATACAAAAAACGCTATCAATTGCCTTGCACTAACAATTTTTTTTACCATAAGTATTGAAATTTAGTTTAATATATTGTTTAATAATATTATAGTAAAGTTTAAAAAAGCATAATTTTTTAAGCAAAATAAAAAAACTTTGCTCAAGGTAACGCAAAGTAACAATAGTTTTTATGTGTGTTTACAACTAATAATTTATAGCATAAAATACTAGCATTCATATAAACCAAGAGCAATAATGTTCAAGGAGAAATAAAAATGAATTACACAAAAAAAATAGCAAAAGCGTTTATACCAAATAAACAAAGTATAAAATGCTCTATAAAGTTTGGAACTGCAATGTTAGCATTAATGGCTATCGCAGTTGTTCCAGCCCTAGCTTTAGGCGGAACTGCAGCATTAGCTAATTTATTACCTATGCCTACAACAGTTTTGGGGGCTAGTGCATTTGCAGCAGCAATGTATTACGGAACATCTGTATGCGTAAGAGGAATTGAGGAGTTTGGTGGAGTAAAATACGAAGACGAAGCAACCGAACAAAATACTGAGTTAAAAGGTGAGCAAGTAACGCAGCAATTTAAACAAGAGTTAAAAACAAAAACAGATAAAGCAAAAAATATTTATAAGAAAAACTCTACACGAAATTTAAATAAGCAAGCACAAAATAATAACGATATTGAGTTTTAATTTATAATATATATAATAAACTTTTAAAGATAATTAATTTTATAAATTGTATTAATTAACTAATAAAAAACACACTACATGTGTGTTTTTTATTTAATAGTTTAACCTTTTTTATTAGCTAATATAATATAAAATATAATATATTTACCCCTTTTAAAGAGTTTAAATCACTTAAAAAAACATGAAGTAAAATATTATTCGTGCACTGTGCATAATTTTTTAATAACTACTGCATCACATATTTTTTGTAATATTTGCACATATATTTTGCTGAATTTTTAATATTTGTTTAAAAAAAGCGAAAGGCTCTTCGTGAGTAAAAGTAAAAAGCAAGCTTGGAGTGAAAGACTATAGTTTAATTATAGACTCTTTGAAAGTTGGGCTTATAAGTAAACTCAGAGTGACAGTATTCGGGTTAATTACTTAAGTTTTGTAGCGTCATTCTGAGACCACAGTATTAGCATACTTGTGAAGAATCTAAAAAGCATAATGGAAAATTAAGATAATAAATGCATTAAGACTCTTCGTGGGTAAGAGTAAAAAGTAGACTCAAAGTGACAAACCGTTTTTAGTTCAAAATTCTTCGTAAGAAGTGGAAAAAAGTAGACTCAAAGTGACACAGTTAAACATAGCACTTAACTATGTAATGTCATTCTGAGCCTACAGTATTAGCATGCTAACGAAGAATCTCATTCTCAGTTAAACAACATGTACCAGCATAGACTCTTCGTGGGTAAGAGTAAAAAGTAGACTCAGAGTGACAGTGTTCGGGTTAACTACTACGTTGCATAGTGTCACATTCTGAGCGTTCTTTATTATCATACTAGCGAAAAATTTAATTATTTCACTACACATTAGTATATAATTTAAATTAACCATCCTATAGAAAAATTTAATAATATAAATTCATGTAAGAATATTTAGGTTTTACATAAGCATTACAAAACAATTTTTAAGTTAACGATACAGGATAACTCATATAAATCATTAAAATAATACTAAGAAGTAATTAAATAAATATAAAAACTTTTTTTAGCCATAAATTTAAAAACTAAACTTTTCTTATCCATAAATTTTATATATAACATAGTTGACTAGTCTTGTTGGTAAAATGCGTTTTAAAAATACAAAAAACTTATACTTTAAGCCTACAGTTTTTATAATACTTGGGCGTTTTTGTTTAGTTAATTTGTAAATAACTTTACTAACGCTAACGGCTGACATACCGTTTTTTTCGTCGCGCTCCATAACTTGCAAACTTTTTTGTATTCGCTCGCCGTATATTTTATCTTTTTCTATACTGCTTTTTTCTCGGTTATTAAAAAACTTTGTTTTTGTGTCTCCTGGTAGAACTGTGCTAACTTTAACGCCAAACGGTAAAAGTTCTGCTCTTAACGCGGTTGAAAAAGCATGCACGCTTGCTTTAGTTGCTGAATAATAACTTTGAAACGGAATAGCTAGTTCACCAGCCACACTACCTACATTAATAATATGACCTTTTGTTTTTCTTAAATATGGAATAACAGCCCTGCACACATTAACTACGCCAAAAACATTTACTTCAAAAATCTTTTCAACTTCATCTTTTGTAGCGTATTCACTTGCTCCGCTTATTCCCATTCCTGCGTTATTAATAACAATATCTATCCTGTTTTCTTTTTGCATAATTTCTTTTACTGCGTTTTCTATGCTAACCTCATCTGTAACATCACCTGCAATAAAGTTAAAAGCAACTGCCTTTTTAGGTTTATTTCGGCTTAAACCATATACTTTATAGCCTTTTTGCAAAAAAAACTGAGCAGTGGAAAGACCAATCCCACTACTAGCACCTGTTATAAAAACTACCTTTTGCATAATTTACCTCACTAAAGTTTAATAATTACAGTTTAAACAGTAAAAATGCATGTGTCAAATATATTGTTTAGTTAGAAAAATTAAAGTAACACACTAAACAACATGAACATAGCAAATATCATCGTGTCCTCCTTCTTTACTTACAGCAAAAACCTGGGCAGTGCCTTGTTTGACACCAGTAATAATGCCGTTTTTAACACTAACAACGCTATTATCACTAGTTGACCATTCAACATCCTGATTATTTGCATTAACTGGGAAAACTTCTGCCAATAAAATATCTGCCTCGCCTGTTTGCAATACTTTATACTGGTTGCTTAACTTTACTTGCTGAACTTGTAAGGTTTCAGTTTGAGGTTGCTTTATAGAAAAGCCAATAAATAAAGTTAAAACAAACACAACCAAAACAACGCTATAAATTAGTGTTTCTTTTTTCATAAAAAAACTCCTTACACTATTTTTCGTTTAAAGCGTAAAATTATGCAAATAAAAAAACGTGGATACTCCACGCTTTAATTATTAAAAGTTTAATTCAAACTTGTTTTGTGCATTTTTTATAGTTTTTTTGCTTTGATCTTGCTGCTTGTTTAGCATTTCATCTGTTTTAAGCTCAAACATTTTTTGTTTTATTTTTTTAATGTCCTTTGAAAACTCTTTTATGCTTAAAGCTTTTGACTTTTTGCTTTTAGCTTTTTCAAATTCAATTTCTGCTTTAATTTTGCCTTGTTTTTTTATGTTGTCAATTTCACTTTCAGACTTATTTAAAGCCTTAGCTTCCTCAGTAGGCACAGTTACAAACTTATCTATACACTCTGACTTTTCCAAAACTACAAAATAATCAAACGCCTTTTTGGCCTTGTTTAGATCTTCCCTACGTTTTGTAAGTAACTGCTCAAGAGCTGCAACATTGCTTGGTAAATTTACCATAATAACTGAAACCTCCTTTTTGTATTTACTTAATAATACCACTATAATTTTAAAAAAGCAACTAAATAATATGAACTAAACTCGGGCAAAAGTCAAACAATTGTTTGCAAAATTCAAAAAACGCTGTTTTTAAGCTGTTTTTACATTAAAAAAGTGCATTTTCTGCACTTTTTTTTATTTTTTATATGTATTCTTGATTACCTTCAAAGTCTTGCTGTTTTTGTTTTTCTTCAATTTCGTTTTTAATTTGCGTTCTTTCTTTTCTTAATTTATTAATTTCTAATACTTTATTAAGCTCGTTTTTATACTCTTCTAGGTCAAGCTCTTTTTCTTCTAAAGCCGAATTTGGGTCCGTATCTTTGTGAAGTTGCTCTTCTTCAATTTCATCTTCTTTTTGCGTTAAAAGTTTGTTCCTTTTAGTTTTTGCTAGTAGTAATAAGTCGTCTACCTGCATTAGTTCTTCAGCTAGTTCATCTAGCGTCATTTTGTTATAACTTTTCATAAAATTCTCCTCATAAGTTATTAATTAAAGTTTAACAATTATTTTTTATTTTAGCAACCTAATAAAACTCTTATTTATTAAAATATGAACAACTTTTTTTTATAAAACACTAAATATTACAAATAAAATATGCTACACTAAAATTAAATTACAAATAAAGGAAATAAAACAAAATTGAACTCAGAAGATAATCAAGTACAAAACATTTTTTATGAAGATGCTAAGGTAGCACTAACAGAATTACTAAAAACAGAATTTAACGGCGAGTTTCCTATAAAACTTAAAACAAGATTTTTAGACTTTTTTTATAGGTTAAGCACATACGAAGAAGAAGGCGTAAAACTAAAGCCTACTTTAATACTAACAAGCAACATAAAAGAAGTTTTTAAGCAAATTCCTCAAGGCTATATTTTAGAGTTGTTTGAAGATGAAGACGAAGCCTTTTTTAACGCAAGACTTAAGTCTTTACTTGCTTTTAGTAAGCATGAATGGGTAGTTTTTGTTGACATAAAACATGATAAATACACTTATGGCATATGCAAAACACTAAATAGCGTAAAAGAAAAAAGCTTTACACAGCTAGCTCTTACTAATGAAGTTTTACAGCAAAAAAATGCTGAAGGTAACTTATCGTTAATAGTAATTGAAGCTTTTAGTGCTAGTATGGTAACTTTAAAAACACTTGATAATAAATTACTTAACATAAATTTAAGTTTAAGCGCTCACCCAACACAAAACTTTGATGAAGTTATTGAAGACTTTGTTAATGCTAGCTTTGCAAAACTACGCACAACAAAAAGGAAGTTAAAAGAAATTAAAACGCTTTATCAAAACATATTTTATTCAGCCTTTAAAAACATACACGGCGCAATTTGCGTGGTAGTAGATAAAGATTATGAAGATAAGGGCTTTTTGTCTGACGGTATTTGGCTTAAAAAACCAATAGAATTTTCTAAACTTTTTTTGCAAAGTAAAAGCTATAATGAGGCTAAATTAATGTCAATTTCTGAACTTTTTATAGATATGCTAAATTACGATGGAATTACTGTAGTAGATAATGCCGGCAGAATAAGAGCTTATAATGTTTTTGTGGAAACTAATGTAAACAGAGTAAAAACAATTGTAGGTGGCGCAAGAAAAAGAGCCGCTTACACTATAATAAACTCTAGGCGTAAACGCATAGTTGGCGCTTACTTTCAATCTCAAGACGGTGAAGTATTTTTTGAGCGAGTAAAAAAGTAAAAATAAAAAGAATAATTTAATAAACTTTACACAAAATATAGTTGTAGTCATTATTGACTACAATGCGGCAGTAATCATTACTGCCGTTTTTTTGCGTGTATCTAGGCTATATTTGGCACAAAACCTTGATAGCTAAACAAAACATATTTAAACTTATAAAAATTAACTATGTTAAGGAAAAATATAATAATGCAAAATTTAACTAATTACGGTAATCTAGCCTATGAAAAAACAGAAGAACTTGAAAACAAGCTTCAAACAACAATACATAAAGTAAAGCAATTAGAAATATTATACGGCACTACTCCACCACCAGATGACCCTAACGACACTGAAGATGAAACTTACACTCCACCACCAGCGGGCGAAGTTGTAACAAGTGGCGATGTAGCTGTTGTGCCTGTTTACTATGAAAGCACTGGAACGGAGAGTTTCCCTAACTTATATTTTACAGCAGACATAAATAGCACACTAATACTTAAACTTAATTTGCAAATGGTTATATTGTCTGACCCTTGCAGTTTAACAGTAGATGTTTATGTAGATGACGAGTTATACGACACGTATTACTTGAACAACCCAGTAACTGCAAATTATCAAATACCTTTTGCAAACTCTTATATAAGCGAGCAAAAAGGCCACAAAATAAATTATAAAATAACACCAGAAATTAACTATTCAATGACCTATAAAGTAATTACAGCTACTTATGAAATACTAGGCTCTAACGTAGACATATTAAATCCACCATGTAAACACTCCGTTTATTATAACAACGGACTATATTACATAACAAAAACCGAACAAGGCACATCTAATTACCTTATGCAGAGCATAACTGGTGTTAACTTGTTAGCTGAATACACTGCACATATGCAAAACACTATTGACCAAAAATTTTGTAAAGCAACAGAGCGAATAGATTACATTTGGCAAAGCACAAACTTAGGCTATTTACATAAAGAAGGTAACGGAAGAGCATACTTAACAAATTTTAACGACCCTACAAAAAGCATATCAGCTTCTGGCTCTAACAATTTTGACTTTGCACCAAACCAAAGCACCTATTATGGTGGAGTATTAGTTTATACAGACTCTTCTGGCACTTTAAGGTATAACGATGTAAAACCAGACTTTAGTAGTAGATCTACAAGAACAATAGAAAGCGGTGTAGACTTTTATGTTAATTCAGCAGTTGTAGAAAAAATACACGACACCTTTAACACATACCCGCAAAAAGCAAAAATTATAGGAACAAGGCTAAATGGCACAAATGTATTTTTTAGTGCTGTAAGAAACTTTTACAAACTAGAACTAGGTTATGGTAAGAATGTAAAAGCTTATTATAAAAACGAAGAAGGCACAATAATAAACGTTTATATGAATGCTTATAATACTATTGTAAAAAAAGTGTTAACTTATAATGCAAGCACATATAAGTATGAGTTAACAGAGCAAACTGCTATAGGAACATGGAACAAATACATTTTAGGTGCACCCCCTGCTTATTTTACAATTACTAATAATAAATTAACTTATAACGAGCAGTAAAAAAATGTTTTGCTTATAAACTTTGTTGAAGAGAAATAAAAAGCAGTGCTAAAAGCTACATTAAAATTTGTAGTACTATAATTAGTGTCACTTAAGTTAATAGTATAAGCATAAAAAATTATATGTTAGAGTTTTTGTTATTTTAAGCCAGTAGTAAAAAGTAGGCTCAAAGTGACACGGTTTGGGTAAAGCACTTTGCTTACTTAATGTCATTCTGAGAACGGCAGTATTAACATACTTACGAAGAATCTTAAGCAGTACATTTGTTATACGCTTATAATCTGTTTAAAAAAATGGTAAGAAGCTGTGCTAAAAGCTACATTAATATACAATGCATTAACATTACTAGCATTAATCTAACTTGTTAATTTAAAAGTAAGCACTTATAAAACTTATTTAATAGAATAATTAAAAACTTATTAACATATAATATTGTTGTAAAACAAATGCGTTCTTTCCTGTTTGTTTTATCTTAATTATGTGTAATTTTAAAATTTAAAAGCTTTAGAAATTACACAAAAAACTGCAACTTTAAAAGGTTGCAGTTTTTTATTTGTTGTTTAATAACCTTGATATCTAGTTAAACTTTACTCACTCCATACAACGTCGTAGCCTGGCTCTTTAATATCACGCTGAGAGCCGTTGTTTGCTACTTGCACGCTTTCTACGTATAGTGCTAAATTTATGTTTTCGTTTTTATATTCATCTGTCATTAATTCACCGGGGAAATTAATATTCATACTAATACTATCTGGTGGGTCGTTTGTTGCTGTGTCTGCGTTACCAATTAGTGGGTTTCTTCTAACATACCACTCATCAGGAGTGTCAGTTGAGCTAAAGTCGTACTTTACATACTCTGCTGTTTGCACGCTTTCGCTTGGTTTTTGGTAGTATGCACTTTCTAAACTAATACCAAAAATGCTAGTGTCTACATTTTCATTTTCTAACACTAGTTTAAACCTTATGTGCATATCGGCAGTACCAACGTTTTGCACGCTAAAATCTACTTCAGCAGTTTGCCCGGGGTATACTTTACCTAATGAGTTACCTAAACTGTTTTTTAAAGTAAAGTTACTAGAAACGTCTTGCATTAAAATAGTACCGAAATTTTTTGAATCACTACTAGCGCCATCTGTAGAGCCAAAAGAAGCTAGAGTTATGCTTATAGTTAATATAATTGTTAAAACAGCAGTAATCAAAAAACTAGCCAATAGTAAAACTAGCCTAGTAGTTTTTAAGCTTTTAATGCTATTATTTGCCATTTTAACCACCTACTTTTGCACGCATTAATTACTTTTATTATAATATGTATGTTTATAAATGTAAATTAAAATAACTGAAAATTTTAAAAATGTAATTTTAAGACTTTTGTAGCGTTATTAAAAGTTATAAGTATTAGTATACTTTTTTAAATTAATATTATTTTATATTTTTTAGACTCTTCGTGGGCAAGAGTAAAAAGCAGGCTCAGAGTGACACTGTTAAATGTAGTACTAAGTTACATAGTGTCATTCTGAGAATGGCAGTAATAGCATACTTACGAAGAATCTTAAGCAGTACATTTGTTATTTGCTTTTAGACTCTTCGTGAGAAATAGTAATAAGCAGGCTCAGAGTGACACTGTTAAATGTAGTAGTAAGTTACATAGTGTCATTCTGAGAATGGCAGTAACAGCATACTTACGAAGAATCTTAAGCAGTACATTTGTTATTTGCTTTTAGACTCTTCGTGAGAAATGGTAATAAGCAGGCTCAGAGTGATATTTTTTAAAAAAAAGCATAATTTATAATGTTATTTTTTGATTATTAGGTTTAAATTGATGTTATTTTATATTTTTTAGACTCTTCGTGGGCAAGAGTAAAAAGCAGGCTCAGAGTGACATTTTTTAATTGTTAGGTTAAAAGTAATATTTTTTTACTGTTAAGTTGATAGTGATATTTTTTAGTTGTTAAGTTTAAAGTGATACTTTATGTTGTTTAGTTTAAAGTTATATTATTTAACGTAGGGTTAACTATACAATAATATAAATAAATGTTTAGAGTACATATTTTTAGTTGTTAAGTTTAAAGTATAATTTTTTAAGGGAGCATAATGTTACAGCTAAATAAATATTAATAATTTAACAAAGAATTAAAACAAAGTATCAATTAAAAATTACATAAAAAAACCACTCTAATGAGTGGTTTTTTATTTGCTAATTTATAGTCTTAAATAATTAAAACTTAAATTAAGCGTAAGTATAAGCTGCGCCTAAAGGTGTCCATTCGTCTGCACTTCTATCTAAGTTGTTAGCAACTTGTACTGCGTCTAGGTTTAATACAAAGTCAATTGTATCGCCTTCACCAGTAGTTGTAGTGTTAGGAATTTCAAGTCTGAATGAAATAGGTTCTACTGCATTGCCATCTTGTAATGGAGCATCTCTGTAGAAGAAGTCATCGCCACTTTCATAACTATAACCACTTGGAGTTAAGCCTGATGGTTGTGTAGCTAAGTGAGTTTCACCGCCACCTTGAGCTATTAGTTGGAATCTAACCCACATATCAGCTGTACCAGTATTTTCAACATCAAAATCAATGTCAATTTTGTCACCTGGCATAATAACGTCGCCGCTATTTTCACCTAAAGTGTAACTAAAGCTAGAATTCATTGAGCCTAATGTAATAGTACCAAATGTGTGTCCTTCGTCAGTTGTTCCGTCACTTGCTGTAAACCATGCACCAGTCATGCTCATTACTAAACTAGCTACTAATAATACAGTTAGTACAGCAATTGCTAAGCTTTGTGTGCTTATTCTTTTTGTTCTTTCCATTTTGTTTCTCCTTTTTTTATTATTTTTATGTAAAGTGGTATGGATGCCACTTAACACCAATTTGTTAAAAAGTGTATAGAGTTAAAATGGTAAGGTCTGCTTAGTAAGCTAACTTTTGTTACACCACATATTAGCTCTTTGCACCTTTCTTGTATAGTGTAATAAAATATAAATTTTTAGTCAAACAAAATTTGCTGTATTTTTTTATTTTTTTTATTTTTATTTTTTAATATTTAAAACTCTGCGTGAAAAGTAGTAAAAATTAAGTTTTAGAGCATCAACTCTTTTTTTCTTTTAAGACTCTTCGTTAGTAGGAGTAAAAAGTAAGGCTCAGAGTGACATTAGGTAATGTAACACTTATCATTGTAGCGTCATTCTGAGAATGGCAGTATTAGCATACTTACGAAGAATCTAAAGCTGTAAACTTATTAGTTGCTTTAGACTCTTCGTTAGTAGGAGTAAAAAGTAAGGCTCAGAGTGACATTAATTAAGGTAAAATTATACTCAGAGTGACACTACTTAAGGTAAGGCTATACTCAGAGTGACATTAAGTAATGTAACACTTATCATTGTAGTGTCATTCTGAGAACGGCAGTATTAGCATACTTACGAAGAATCTTAAGCATTAAAACACAATGAGTTTTAGACACATCAAAAGCAAGAGTACAAACGCGGGCTAGGAGTGACATACAAATTTAGCAAGAAAGTAAAAAGTAGGCTCAAAGTGACACAAAAAAACACCTAAATAATAGGTGCTTTAAAATTATTAAGTTAAGTTAACAGTTATTAATGTTAAAAAATGGTCTTTATAATCAATATTTATTTTATTATTTATATGAAAACTTTGGTTTGGTCCATAATATCTTGCTTGGCTTTCATTAATATAAGTAACTGCTCTAAACTCTGTATCATCTTTATAATTTGTTCTAAACAATACTGAAATATCGTTACTTGCTAAAATTTCTGCAATATTTTCTCTATCAAAAGCAACCTCAGCATTTAAGCCTATACTATTAAAATACCACTTAACAGCTAGTGGGTTACTACCTAAATGCCCTAGAGCAAGCGGTGCATAACGGTCGTAATACTGAATAATGTCTGGAAATATTTCTGGTCCTACAGTTATGCCTGTAGCAGCAAGGTCTGTTTTTAAATAATTAAGTACATTATATGTAGATATTACTAAAGAGTAAAGGTCACCATTTTGATTAAGTGTATATTTAAAATTGTTTAAAATACTAGTATCATTTATGTAGCCTTGCGACGTAAAATGGTTGCTATTTAATTCTTCCGCTACTTGCACGTTATGAGTATAGTTAGTTTCAGACACTATGTAGTTGGTTGCCACATTAGCTAGGACTAAAAGTGCAAATACAAGCATAATTATTTTAAACACACTTGTTTTTTTTTGTAATCTTCTCATTAGAGTTCCTTCTTTAGTTTTATTAATAAAATTTTAACATAAAAAAAGTGCTTTTACAACTTATTAACAGCAACATAATTTATATTTTGCTTAGCAAAAATTTACATAATTATGTGTTAGCTTAGGCTTAAAGATTCTTCGGTAGTATGCTAATATTGCTGGCTCAGAATGACACTAGACAAGTAACTACACATACTTAATGACACTCTGAGCCTGCTTTTTACTTTTACCTTTGATGAGTCTAAAACTCATTATGCATTTACTGCTTAAGCTTTTTCGTTAGGATGCTTATACTGATAACTCAGAATGACACTGAAAAATTATGCAATGCACGTTTAACAATTCAATTAACTTATTACATTACCTAATGTCACTCTGAGCGTGCTTGTTACCCTAGCCCACGAAGAGTCTAATACGATTAATAGTGTTTACTTGCGTTAATAGATTCTTCGTAGGCAAGCTAATACTGCCAACTCTCAGAATGACACCCACAATTAAGTGCTTATTTTTATTTTAGTAATATAATACTGCAAACTTTAAAATAACAATACTAACCAAGTGCTACATTTAACTTTGTCACTCTGAGCCTGCTTTTTACTCCTACTTACGAAGAGTCTTTATTTTAACACTTTAACTATTTAATAAGCCATAAAAAAACTAAGCGTATTGCTTAGTTAAAATGTAGGGTTTGTGTTTTGAGTTTGTGCTTTTGAGTTTTTGTTTTGCTGTTTAATTTTATATAGTCTTTTATCTAGTTTATTATTTAATGCTTGGTTTTTTTCTAGCGTTACATGCATTTTTGGTATTATGTAATTTTTACTAAAACTTATGTTTTTATCTAACTCTTTTGATAAAACAAATATTTTTGCTACATAAGTCTTGCGAGTACTAGAAAAAGTATTTTCTTCCTCATACTTCATAGTTTGAGACAAGCTTTTTAACATTGGCTGTTTTTGTTTTAAATAGTCTACAATGCGTTGCAAGTTTTTTAGCTCTAGCTTTAAGGCAGTTATAATTTCTTCATGGTTTGAATGAAACTTGTGCATTGATTTTAGTTTTTTTTGTTGTTGTTTTTGAGTAGTATCATTAATTTGAGTTGCTATTAGCCTGCGTGCTTTTTTTGCAGTGTGATTCATTTTGTTAAACATACTTTTAGTGCATGCAAAATAATGCTTAAAGTCGTCGTTATACTTTTGCAGTTGGTTTTGACTTATTTCGTATTCATAATCTTTTTGCATATATTAAACCTTTATTACTTTAATTATTTTTATTTTGCTTTACGACTTTTAGTTTTTTAACATTCTTTGCGTGTAATAATTATAAGCGGGGCTAAGTAGCATTGAATTTTGTAGTTTAATAAATAGTGCTTTAATGTAAATATTATTTTAAAGTTTGTAAGTAACATAACACTTTAAAACAGCCTTTTAATTTTACTACTAATTGTTAATGGTTATATTATTTTGTTTACTTATTAAAAATTGTTTTAAGTTTTACTGCTTTTAAAAACTTACCTTAGTTATTTTAAAGCTCGTTATTAAATTTTGCATCAACCTTATCACTTATTTTTGTAAACATATTTGTTGCTTCTCGTGCTTGTACTTGGTCTTGCAATTTATGCCATTTTGCATTTGTGCTTTTGTGCTTATTCATTAAATAACTATTACAAAAGTCAATATTTTTTTGTAATTTTTTTAGTGGTTCAATTAATAGTTTTGCACAATGCTTTAATTGGTTGCTGTCAGTCCTTGCTTTGCTTTTGTTAATTAGTTCGTTTTTTATGCCATCATACACTGGCTTTTTTTGTTGCACACGCTCTAAGGTTCTACTTAGCATAGACTTTTCCATTTGCAGTGCTTCTATTACCGCTTCGCATATTTCTTGAGCTTTGTTTAGTTGTTTCTGTTTTTTTTGTGATTGGCGGTCTTCGTGTATTGCTTTTTGCACTCTTTTTTCATATTTATTAAGTTGTTTGTGCAAAGCTTTTGCATAGTTAATGTGCTTAGCAACCTGATTATTATGTATTTCTATTCCATCCACTAGTAACTTTATATTTTTTGTAAAATCATACGACTTCATAAATTTCTCCTAACTTGTAATCTTTATAATTAATTAACGTTCGTTATTAATATGTTTTGAGTCAATGTTGTCACTAATTTCAGCAAACTTTGCTAGGGTTGCTCTGCTTTCTATTTTTTCATGCATTTGTTTTCTTTTTGCTAGTGTTTGTTTATGCTGTGGTATTATTTGGCTTTTGCAAAGATTAATGTTTTTTTGTAATTTTTCTAGCGGTGTGTTTAACTGCTCTATGTAGCCTTTTATTTGCTTTTTATTTTTTTGCTTGCTTTCTTTTACTAATTGTTGTTTGTAGCCTTCAAGCACTTCTGCTCTTTTTTGAATGTAGTCTACCATAGTAGTTAAAGCTTCAATTTCAGTTTCTAAAGCGTGCATTGATGCAGCATTTGTTTTTTCTAGCTTGTTTATATTGTTTAAATTTTTTAATTCGTCTTTTTTAGCGTACGACTTTAGCTCTTTTAACGCTTTTTTCTCACTTTTGTTAAGCATTTTATGTAAAACTTTTGCATACTCTATATGGCTATTAAGGTCTTTATTATGTATGCCTGTTTCGCATACTGCCACTATTAAATTACCTCTTTTTTCCCCGCGGAATTTCATTGTTGTTTTGCTCCTTGATATTAGTTAATTTAATTATATCAAACACTAGTTTAAAAGTCAATATGTGTACTTTATTATACTACTTAAACGGTGCATATTATTATATAAATTTGTAAATTTTTGGTTTTTAATTAATTACAAAAAATGTTATGCCAATTATTGTAATAATAGACCCTATTAATTTGAGTTTGGTTGGCTTGCTTCCAAAATGTTCGCTTTTAATAAAAAACGCTGTAACGGTTGTAAAAATTAGTTTAAGTGGTACTCTTAACACATATAAACTAACAGAAGCTTGAGCTAAAACCGCATTAAGTGCTAACGATACAGTGCCTACAGACTGGTTAGTAAAAGCCCATTTGTAATTTTCTTTGGTTAATGTTTTTGTGTTTAATTGCTTATTTAAAAACGAGAAAATTATAACAGCAGTAACAACGTGCAATACTATTATATAAATTGGTATGCTTACGTATTGTAATAAAAAATAAAGCAAGTAGCCTTTACTAACTGAGCTTATAATACTAAGCACTAAACTTTTTCTAAAGCCTACGCTTTTTGTTGTACCGCGTGATAATATAAAAATGCCAGCAAAAACTAGTGCTAAGTAGCCTAAATTAAGGTAAGAAAACTGCTCTGCACCTATAAGTATGTCTATAGCATATACTAGTGGCATTGTTAGACTAGCATATATGCCGGTTTCGTAAGGGCTTGTAGACTTTATTACACCCAAAAAGCCGAGGTAATTAGTTAAGTTAACTACTATTACTGCTAGCATTAATAAAATGCTTGCTAGGTTAATTTCAAGTTGAAATTCATAAAACGCAAATAGCAGTAAGGCAAAAGGTATTATTGCTACAATTTTTAAAAATATATATTGCAACCTACTTAGGTTGCTAGATGCTCCTTTTTTGTCATAATATGCTACAAAAGTGTTTGCTAAGGTTACGCCTACTAAAGTTAAAATCATTATGTGTTTATCCTTTGTTGTTGTGTGTTTTTTTAATGTGTATTTATTAGTTTAAAACACAAATTACTTTAACGCAAGGTTAAGCCCTAAGCGCGTAATAAAAAAACTTGTAATGATTGTAAATAAATATTATAATATACATTGCATTATTTTAAACTTATATATTATACCAAAAATATTGCTAAATTTGACATAAACTTAAAAAAATGTTGTTGACTTTTTGCTAATGCTTTGATATATTATATAAGCAAACGCACACACAAAAACAACTAAAAATTTAATAATTATGGAGAGATGGCAGAGCGGCTTAATGCACCAGTCTTGAAAACTGGCGATCCTTAACGGGACCGGGGGTTCAAATCCCTCTCTCTCCGCCAGAAGCAATAGCGTTTGAACCCACAGCAATTACATTATATATTTGTAAATGGTGTTGCGGTATAGCATTTCAAATGCAAAGAACAGAACAAAAGCCAAGTGTAAATTGGAAAACAATGAAACGAAATGCACACGGAAACTTTTGTAAAAGTTAAAAGAAAAACAGTAATTTTTAAATTACTGTTTTTTTGTTATTATAGTTGCAGTTGTTATACAAGATTTTTTATAATTTATTCTAAAATTTCATAACTTATAGAACTAACTTCATCTACTTGTTTTTCTACCTCTATATAAAATAACCATATGGTAACATCGGTAGTAATATTTTTTGGTGTACAACTTTCTATTACAATATTTAAGTTGTTGTTTTCAATTTCTATTTCTTTAGGCTTATAAGCTATCTGACTTGAAGGACTAGAATGTAAAATAATTATTAAATCATTGTTTTCAAAATATGCTTCATTATATTTTAAATCGGCAAGTAATATTTGTTCATTTGCATAATCTTGTGTTCGTTCTTCAGACTGATACTCTTGAAACTCTTCATAGCTAGAAATTAATCTAATATCTTTTCCAAAATCCACGCTGTCGTTTGGTATATTAACTATAAAAGTTTTATAGTTAATGTACCTATTTGAACAAGCAACTAAAATACCACTAATTAACATTATTATAAATAATAAAGCAAATATCCTTTTAATAATGAACTCCACCTTTAATTAATAGATATTGAGCAAACATCACTAGATGAGCCAATTTTAGATCCTGATAAATATACTTCTAGTGCGTATAATCCCGCAGATGTTACATCATAATCAAGAAACTCTAAATTATTATATGTAGACGAAACACTTTTAATAACTATACCGTTTGAATCAACCAAACGAAAGTCATAATTTGAAAATGATACATTTGTACTTTTGTTGCAATCTATTAACCATGTAAGAGATGCTCGAATATTTTTTGGTTGACTTAAACTTAAATAAATTTGCTGAACTACTGAATTGGCACTTGCTGATGATATAGAAAATTCGATACCACCCCAATAAATATCATGGGCTTTTTCTAAATTGTGTATTTTCATCTAAAAATACTATAGGGGCATATTTACTAATGTATGTATCACTAGGTAAATTAAATAACTCTATCATTTCTTTATTTTTTTGAGAATAGAACTCGGAAACTCTTTTTCGTTGCTCTCTTAATGCACTATTAGCTTCTTCCATTGTTGCATCTTTATCTGGTTTTTGCACATTATTTTCAAACTCATAATTAAATTAAATTTTTAACAGCATATCACTATTACTTAATTCAAGCTCGTTTTTTACTTCACTAAAGCTTGCGGTTTGAGAAATGCTATACCCCTCATAAATAATTTTTTCATCACTTTCAGCATCTTTATTAAAATCTAATACCAAACCTGAAAAAGTTGATGTCACAAACAATACTATTGTTAATAAAATTTTACTTATCATATTTTTTCTCTTATTATTATATTCATAATAATATTATCATTAATCAAATTGCGAAAAATTTAATGTTTTGTAAAAATATGTAGAAAAATAGATAAAATTAGCAACAATATATTATGGTTGCTTTCTTTGGGGAGAAACAAGATCTAATAAAGAATATGTTTTAAACCTTGCAAAATATATTAAGATACAGTAGAAAGAAAGATATAAGCATTGTATAAAGACTAATAAAAGCGTTAAAACGCAATCTCTACTGCCCCGCCAAAAAAACGACTAGCTTATAATGAGCTAGTCTTTTTTGTCTTCGTTCGTTTTTTAATATTTTATTAGGCAACGCTTTTTTACCTTTAAAATAAACCTAAGTTTGAAATTTATAATTATAATATGATATAATGTTTGTTAAAAAAGTAAGGATTTAATAGTATTATGATTAAATATCAGCATGTGACAATTAGTGATGATAAGTGGGAACTTGATACAAAGTCTACTAATGAAAAAAGCTTACAATTATTTATTAGCAATAAATGTAACCTTAATTGTGAAAATTGTTTTAGTAAAAACCTGACTGATGAGCAAAAAAAGGATATGAAACTAGAAGACATTGTTGCTTTAGTTAAACAAAATCCAGGCTTTAGGCGAGTAAACCTAATGGGTGGAGAGCCACTTATACATAAAAATATTAATGAGATAATAACAAACATTAAAAAAATCAATGGTAGAAGAATAAGCATATTTACTAACGCTTTAATGCTTAATCGTCTAAAAAGCAAATGCGAACCTGTTAGACTAGCTGTGTCTTTTCATGAGTTGCAACACTCAGTTCCAAGCCGAAAACCATTAATTCCTGTACTTAATATATTAAATGAATATCATAATAGGGGTAGCGAAGTTGTATTAATATTTCTTATTGATAGTTATAATTGCAACAAAGTTAAAGATGTGGTTAATTATATAGATAAAAATGTGCTATGGATAAAAACTTTAAGAATTGGGCTTATGAGAAATGAAGATGATTATTGGAATGATAACTCACCAGGTGTAATTTCTTTTGAAAAGTATAAAGACATTATTCAAAATTTGGTTAATACTTATGAGGGAAGATTATCTTTTGAAATTCTTACAAAAGGTGTATTAATATTTAATAACAATAAACAAGATGGTTGCAGTGTTGACCGTTTTAGAAATGTGTATACAGATTTAACTTATACAGACTGTGTAATGGGCGTTAGCTCTAATTTACATAAACCTGTAAGTGAGGATAAAAAATTTTTACCATCACACAAAACTTGTAATCTAACGAATAAACCACATTGCTTAATTTATAAGGTTCGATTAAAAAATAAATTTCACACATTAAACAAGTAGCAATTATTAAAGTGATTACTTTTTAAAAAATACTCATTAAAAAAGCTTGTCTATACGAATAAGCTTTTTTTATTATTTTTTAATAGCTAAATATATTTTTTTAAATGTAACCTATGTTCAAATTTAATTTGAATTGCTTAGCCAAAAAATACAGCTAGCTTATAATGAGCTGGTCTTTTTTATATACAATTATATACTATAAAATAAAACTATTAGTAAAATTAACAGTGATAGCAAAAACTGCCTTTTTGTAACAGGGCGAACAAAGGTGAATTTGTTTCTAAAAATCCAAGAAGCTAGTATAACTATACTTAGCCTAGCTGGCACCGTAAGCATATAATAAGTTGCTGATATTTGAGCTAGAGTCGTTGACATTAAAATACTTAACAAACCTAAAAACTGAACTTTTAAAGACATAGAAAGAGTATCTTTATTTAATTCAAACTTATTATAAAATGGTAAGACTAAAATTAATCCCATTACTGCCATAACAAATAAAAACGTTGCACTATTTATTGATTGCATAGCAAAGTAGGCTAAATACCCCATTAAAACTTTAGTTCCAACATTGATTGCTATTATTGCTTTACTAGTTAGAGCTGTTTTGCTTTCTTTAATCATAAAACAAACAAGTATAAATAACGCTATAAGTAAAAATAGTTTGTTAAGGTCAAAAACCATTGAGCCAATAATTAAAGAGTCTATTAAAAATATAAAAACAATGCTACTAGTTGTATATAAATTTAATTCAAAAGGCCCCATTCTTTTTAGTACTTCACTGTTAGCAAGTAAATTGAAAACTCTTACAACAGAAAATAAAAGTATAAATAAAAAAGCACTTATGCTAATGTCTAGCAGCTGAAAGTCAAAAAAGATAAATAAAAGAGGCGATAATAATGCCATACCAAAAATAAGAGCGTATGTATATGTTTTTGATTTTACACCATTAAACATTATACTTTTAGCATAAAACTGTTTAAAACCAAATATTAATCCGCCGCCAAGTAACAAAAATAACTGCATATGATTTTTCCTTTGTATAGTTATTAATTTTTTTAAAGTATAGCATAACGATAATAAAAAATACAATATCAATTAAGTATTAATAATTAAAATATTGACTATTTATTAAACTGATGCTAAACTTTTATAAATATAAAGGGTGTTTTAATATAATAGACTTTAGTTAAATAAAATGATATTCTTATTATAAGATTAGTATGTATCGGAGAAAACTAATGAAGAAACACTTTAATTTAGTTATGTTATTCTTAAGTTTTATTTTCGCATTAAATTTTACTGGTTGCACTATTTTTACGCAACCAGGAGGACACTTTTACAGTTTGGGTGGTAGCAGCCATGTTACGTATGATGGCAGGTGGTCAACTGAAGAGAGCATTTCTCTAATTCCTGACTCGGGTCTAGCAATAATTTCAAGCAGGTCAGAGGTTGACGAGGTGTTTGGTGAATCAATTTATAACGAAGAACAAGCCTGGACTAATGATATTTTTTTGAAACCAAGCAAATTGTTTGCTTTGTTTATGCATCAGGTAGCGGGAGTTATGTTTATAAATTATTAAAAACGAATTATAAAAATGATACTTTAACTATTACACTAAGAGTAGTAAGTCCAGAAGCATTTACCTGTGATGTAAAATTTTGGCTAGCTATTATTGAAATAGAAAAAGTTCCAACCGATACTGTGGTAGAGATAGAATATAAAAGTAATTGGTGGCAATAATAAACAATTCATTAATAAAAAATACTAGTTTACCCCTACGGTTTGACTAGTCTTTTTTTTGCCTTATGCTTTATTAAAATAACGTAAACAATTTTTTACTCTTATATTGACTAAGTAAATATATAATGCTACAATTAATTAATTTTAAAAATAAGGTAATTTATTATAATGAAAAAACAAAAACAAGTTAAAATAAGCTTTGAAGAGTGTTATAAAAACTTAAAAAACTTAATAGAACAAAAAATTAACTTAGAACAAGAAAACAAACAAAGCTCTACTAACTACTATAATGTTAAAAAAGATATACAAAAATTAATGAGTGCACTTTCTTTTAATGACCTTAAAGCAGTAAAAGTTTATTGCAAGGTAGGAAAAGAAGATTTAAATAATATTTATAAGAGCGATATAAGTGGTCGCATTTCGGAACAAATAAGCAACAAGTTAAATGTAAACTATGCTTGTTCAAATGTTTTGAACGAATACTTAAAGCTAAGCAAAAATAATGAAATTACTCGTTAATATTTTAAAATATAAAAATAAAGAAGTAAGAGTAGTTTAAATACTATTATTTCTTAAATAACTTAAGGTAAGCATAATTAATAAAAAATTGCTTACTAATGTTTAAAAAATATATATGATATTTACAAAAAAAACGGCAAAATGCCGATTTTTTTATTTTGATTCGTTTGTATTAAAATTAAGTGTTTAGTTTTGTCGGTTACCAAAAATGCCTCCACGGCCTTTTGCTATTTGTGCTTGTTTTCCGTCAGTTGTTTGAACAGAATATTCTATAACTTCTTCACCAAATTCATCAACAGTTTTATTAACGTAAATTACACCGCTTTCGCCGTTTACGTCATATTCAACTTTTGTAGTTAATACTCCGTCTTCTAATTCTTCTTTAAGTACGTAAGTATTTTCTATTCCATTTCTTTCAATTTCTAAGTCTACTTTAAACTCTTCTTCTTCATCTTCAATCTTAACATCTACTATTTCAACAATTCCGTTTTCTGAAGTTTCGTACTCATACTTAACTTCATTTTCTTCATATTTTCTCCTTTTTTTATTTTTTTGGTTTCTATAATGTAAACATAGTTGTAAGTGCTTTTATTGGTAATTATTTATTGATTTTTTTAATTAATCAATTCCTATATATTATCCCTTTTAAGTTTTAATTTTATTAATTAAACAAATTATTTTAAACTTATTTAAAATATTGTATAAACATACTGTAACTATGCTTTATAAATATTGACCGTGCAAATATTTAACCGTATAAAAAAAGAGGGTTTTTAAACACTCTTTTGCTTTTTATTTTAAGTTAAATTTATGCGCCTCTACCTAAAATTATTTCCTCACTATCATTTTTTTGTTGTTGTGATTGCAATATTTTTTTAAAGCCTTTATTAAATTTAGAAAGCGATATAATATTATCGTCAGTTAAATTTATTTTTTCTTTACTTAAGTATGGTCTTGGATGATTTTTTTTATTTATTGAAAAATTTTCTATTAAATAGTTTTCAAACGTTTTTACTTGGCTTTGAGTTTTTTCATTTGTTAACTCTACTTTTAAACAGTTTTTTAAAACTCTTTTTAAAATTACAATGTCACTATCTTGCTTACTTGGGTCAAAACGAACAATACCGCTACTAGTTGCATACTTTGTTCTCCAACTATATTCTAGGTCTTCTAAAAAGTCTGCTAATAATTTTTTTTCATAAATTAATACGCTCCTAAAATTTATATTAAAATAGTATCACGCTTAACCTGTAAAGTCAATATTTATGTGTTTTATAGCTTTTATAACACTTAAATAATAACCTTAAAAAAATATTAAATAAATGTGCTTATAAACTATATTTTATATTTTTTTATTTCCATATCTAATTATGTGAGTGCGTTTTTTTAGTTGCTTTATTTTAAAGTTACTACGCTTTAAGAAAAAATACATAACTACAAGATAAGCTATAAGCGTTACAAAAAACAATATTTCATAAACACCGCTATTACCAAATATAATTAATGCTAAAAACGGTGGCATTAGCATTGCTATATACATAATTAATGTTTTGTAGCCTAAAATGCGATTTTGATTTATTATTTGCTTAACAAAAAAAAGTAAGCTAAGTAAACAAGTTGCAACGAACATAAACGCAGACACTGTATGTAACCTGTTAATTATATTAGGAATACCTGCCATAGATGGTATAAGAACGCAAGCAATTAGTGATATATAGGCTATTCTTAACATATTGTTTGACTTAGCATTATGATATAAAAAAGTGTTATACAACCTAACAATAAACTGAGTTATAAGCGTTGCTGTTAAAAACCCCCAAGAAACAAATAAAATTCGGTAGCCATTGTTGCCAATGAAGCTAATAGTTACTTGTTTTGTGTCATCTAAAAAAATAAAGCTAAGAGTGTACATTAATAAAATTAATGCACTAAAAATCATAAAGCTTAACTTTAAAGATTTATTATCGTGAATAATAAATGCTCCAAAACTAGTTTTTTTTAATTTTTCCTGTTTTACTTTAGCTTTTAATTTCTGGTTATTTTCTTTAAATTTACGCATTTATTCACCTATTTAATATAACTAATTATATTTATAGGTTTTATACTTTTATTACTCTTTTAATAATATATTAACAATGCTTTTATTAACATAAGCTAAATGAACTTATTGTTATATAAAAGTGTTTTTTTATAAAAAGCATAAGTTTTATTATTTAACATATAAAAAAAATAAAAACGCATAATAACTTTAGAGGTTTTTATGAAAAAAAGAGTTTTTGTTAGTATTTTATTAACACTAAATTTAATTTTTGCTTGTTTTTTTGCAGGTTGTGAAACACCTAACTCTGATTTGTCTACATTACCTGAACAAGAAGAAAACACTGAAATACCCGCTATAATTGATCCGTCTACCAATAAGGAAAGTTTAAGTTATTTATTTGGCGGCAGTACTGTTTCTTATTTAAGAAACTTAGAAAACACTAATAACTTACTTAGAACAGTTTGTCCAGATTATTTTGATATAGATTACAGCGGGCAACTTTTAATTACACCGGCAAACAAAATTGATGAAAGTTTTATTAATAATATGCATAATAATAACGCCTTAGTTGTACCTTTTATAAGTAACCACTGGAACAGAACACTAGGTGAAATTGCTCTTGATAACAGGCATCAACTAAGTACGCAAGTTGCTGATTTAATAAAACAATACAATTTAGACGGCGTAAATGTAGACATTGAAAATGTTACAGATATTTATGCAGATAAATACACAGACTTTGTTAGACTATTAAAACAAAAGCTTCCAAAAGACAAAATTGTAAGTGTTGCAGTTGCTGCTAACCCTAATGGTTGGGACTTTGGTTGGCATGGAAGTTATGATTATTATAATCTTGCAAATAACTGTGATTATTTAATGGTTATGAGCTACGATGAAAGTTATTATGGTGGTCCACCTGGCCCTGTTTCTAGCATACAATTTTTTGAAAACTCTATACAATATGCTTTAAGTATAGGCGTAGAAAAAGCAAAAATTGTTATGGGAGTGCCTTTTTTTGGTAGATACTGGAAGCAAGGAGCTAGTATAGGTGGGCACGGTATTGCCGTTAGTGATATTGAGTTTTTAATAAATAATTACCAGTCAGAAGTGTTTTATGATGAATATAGCACTAGTTCTAACGCTTATATTACAATTACAAGTGAAGACGTTAAACCAATAGTTTGGGGTGGAAGAGTTTTATATGAAGGCACTTATAATATTTGGTATGACGACTTAACAGCTGTAAAAGAAAAACTTAATATGATAAAAGAATATAATATAGCAGGCGTTGGTAGCTGGGCGTTAGGTCAAGAAAATATTGAACTGTGGAATGTTTATAATAACGCACTAGATGGCACTAGACAGGCTAGAATGCAGGCTAACAACTTACGGGCGATAGACTCGGCTAAATATTCAAGCATAGCACGCTTAGCTTACATGCTTGAACAAGAGGGCGGAGAGTGGCTGCAAAAAGACATACCTTTAACAAAAGGTGAAGTTTTAATAATACTTGCAAACGTATCACTAGTTAAGCCTGTATATAACGCAAAAACACTAAAAAACAATGTGGATTATTATTTTGGAAAAGAAAAAATTGTAGCCTTAGAGCAAAAAGGTATAGTTGCAGATAATAATAATTTTAACCCTAACGAAACAATTACAAAAGCAGAACTTGCTATAATATTAGATAAAATGCTTGAACTACCTAATACAATTAATTTTCATTTATTTTCTTTTACAGATGTAGATTATAAACACCCTGCTTATAATCAGATTTCTAAAATGGCTTACTACGGTATTTTAAACGCTAATAATACCTTTGAACCGAATAAACTTGTAACACTAGCAGACCTTGCAACAGTTTTAGACAGTATTGATTATTTTAATTATGAACTAAACCCAGATAAAATTTTAATGCAAAAAAAATACGGCAAAAAAATAACAGACCCTATTTGGAGATAATAAAAAACTAGCAAATTGCTAGTTTTTTAACTTAAACTTGGTTGAGTAAAAGTAGAATCATACTTAAATTGAATAGTGATAAAATTTGGTACATAAGATAATTTTTTGATTAAATTAAGTACGTCTTCAGTTTGTATTGGCTCTTTTTTTTCATTCACTTGTTTACCTAAATGCAGTGAGTGTAATTTTATTTTTGTGTTAAATAAATCAACTCTCATGTATGCATTTAAATAATATGGTAGTTTATAACCTTTTGCAAATCTTTCCACCAATTCTAGAATCCATGGAATAATATGAGCAACTTCAAAATATGGTCCTAGTTTTTTAACTGATACTTGCTCACCTTCTAATAAATCGTAAGCTACAAATAATACTGGAGATAACTCGTTAAAGCTTACATTGTTAACTCCTGATAATTCTTCTAATAAATTTACTAAGTTAGCGTTATCGTCAATAGCCTTAAAGCCTTCTCTTATGTGATACTTTTTAATAGGCTCTATTTGTAAAAGCCCGTTATGTTTAAAGTCTTCATACAAATAAAAACTTTCTGCTACAGCACTAAGTGAGTATGCGCTATCTTGTAAGTTTACTTGTTTAATGGTGTTTACATTTGCGTGAGGGAATGTATGTTTTAAACCACCTACAAAAGCTAGCTTTAATAAAGTGTTGTCACCGTATTCTTGTAAAAATTCTGTTAATGAAATTGGTGTAGTTTTATTACTTTCAAAGTTTAATATGTTTTGAAAAATACTAACTCCGTTTTTAACTGCACTAAATTCTTCGCTCCAGTCTATTTGCCTTACTTGCGTACTGTTAAGCATAATTTGACTCATTAAGTCTTCTTCTAGTACTGAGCCTAATGTGTTTTCATTAAAGATAATTTCGCTTACTACTTGTGGGTATATGTAGCTAAAATACCTTGTGTTTTTTATTAAATCTAGGCTTTCACCTATCTTTTCTATATCAACTTGTTTTAAATACTCTAGGTTTTCTATACTAAAATTATCTAAATTGTTAATGTCAATATCTAGTTTTTCAAGCTGAGTATAAACGGTTACTAGGTTATGTATAGCTTTACTAATTTTTTCAATATCTCTACTTCTAATAACTGTATTTGTGTTTATATAATTAATGTCTGTGTTTATTTGTAAGTTAATTTTGTCAATACCAAAATTTATAACTTCAGGTAATAAGTTTTCACCTAATTCACTTTTTAGTATGTTATTAAGTGCATTATTTATATTACTATATTCTAATTTTTCTAAATCAGGATCTTTACTTTGTAAAACTTCTAAACTCTCTATTGCAGATACAAACGCTAATATATCATTTTGAATATCGCTAGCGGTCATTTCTTGCAAGGTTTTAGCTGTTGTTATTAATAAACTATTATCCGTATCTGAATTTAAATTATCTTGAATATAATTAACTGCTTTTTCTGCTAATAACTCAGATGATAGCATTAATGATTCTTTTACAATGTCGTTATTAAACATTGTTACAATCTCGTCTTGTAAAACATTAATATTTACATCTTGATAATTTTGATTATTAATTTTATCAAATTCATTTAATAATGTTACTGATGAGTCTTGAATGTTTTTAAGCTCAGTTTCCCAGTTGGTAGTTTGTAAATTTATATATTCAAGTTTATATTCTTCATTATTATAGCCATTATTATTTTCAAAAATTGGTAATAACTCTTTAGCACTATTATAATAAATATGACTGAATAACTGACTTTGTCTTAAGGTGTTTAATATAGTTCCTATTTTAGTTAAGGGCAATTTACTAATTTTATCTTTATTAATTTGGTATTGTTCATTACTGTTTAAAAGCGGTAAAGCATTATTTGCTATTTCTTTTGCATTATATATAATTTTTGCAATGTTTTCAGATTCATTATACCAAGAAACATTAAAATCATAATTATCATTAAAATTAGTATCTAGAGTACTATTAAGCGTGTTTACTAACATATTAGTAACGTCAGGCATTAACCTACGCATTGTGTTAGAGCCAAATATTACTCTTGTAATATCATTTTTAATAGTTTCTTCGCTGTATGGTTGTAGTGCATTAATTGTGTTTATTATAATATCGTTTACAATTTCTTGTTTTACGCTCTCGTCTTGAACTTCAATGTTGTTTTGTATCTTTTCTATTAGCTCTTGATCTTTTGCAAAGTCTAGCAAGTTATGTTTTTGCAAAGTTTTTACAACTTGTAGCGTGTCAAATATATCTTGTTTTAGCATTTCTAGGTTTGAAGTTTTAAAAGCTAGTAGTACGTTATCTAATAACTCTTCTGCTTGATTTGGCATTGGGTCAATAAACTCGTCAACAGATTCAGCTTCTTTTAATATTTCATTATAAACAAAGCCTAATATATCGTCACCTGCAACACTTAAAGATTTTAAAGAAAACAATTTATCTACTAACGTTTCTAACTTTTCATAGTCTACTTCTGCAATAATTTTTAACCATTCAGTTTGTGATATTTCATCTAGTTTTAAAACATCATGCGTGCTTAGCATATTATTTAAACTTACTGCTGCTTCAGTAGCTGTTTTTACTTCTGAGGCTAGGCTTACTTTTACACCGTTTATTTTAACTGATGATAGTTGAGTAAATATAAGCTCGTTAAGCTGGTTTAAATTCATAGCTCTTAAAGTGCTTGAAAGTAATGTATCGTAATATATGTTTAAAAAGTTTTTTAAGTCTTCATCTGAAGAAAACTCATTTTGCGTTTCTTGTGATGTTTCGTACTGTTCGTTGTTAGTTTGAGTGTAGCTCATAGCTGCTAAGTTAGAATTGTTCGAGTTTGAAATATCAGCTGAAGCTGTATTACTAAATACTATTGATAAAGTAGATATTGGTAAAAACAATATCATACCTGTTAACGCGCCTTGAAGTAAACCTAAAAAAGCACCAAAAATATAGTCCTTATAATTTTTTTCTGGGTAGTTTGCTCGTTTTTGCTTTATTTTACTAGTTATTTTATTGGAAACCCAAACATATAATGGAAAAGTAATTGTTTTTAGCATAAAATAACCAAGCATAAATACTATAAAGTTAGTAGCCACAATTGGCACTTGTTCTATAAAGGGTGCAATAACCGGATTGTTACCAGCAAATTGTAAAACAGTTTGATTGTTATTAACAATATAAGTTAAAAATGAGTTTAGTGTGGTAAAAGTTTGCCCGCCTGCATTTAAACTAAACAAGCTAGAAATATTTGCATTAAAAATAAAGTTTGCTACTGTAGGTGTTGCAATCAACCAAAAAATGCAATTGAAAATTAAAAATCCAAGACGCAAAGAAGATTTTAAAACACCTCTTTTAATGCCCCAAACAAATCCAATAACTAAGAACAAACCAATTAGTGAGTTTACAATTAATGTTAAAGTTTTTAAATTCATTACACTTTTTTGAACTGCATTTTAAAAACAAATACAGATAACAAATCCTTTTTATACTATTAAAATATTATTAAATAAACATATTCATTATGCATACCTACTACATATATATGAATAAGAATTAATATGTTACTTTTATATTACTATAACAATGTATACTTGTCAATTGTTAATGCATAAATATTCATCAAATTATGTTTAAACTGCACAAAAAATATACTATACAAAAATAAAAATAAAAGCTCTTGCTTTTATTTTTTAATTTACAACAAAGTTATTTATTGTTATATAATATTTAATTAGGCTTTCATTGCAGTAAATACGCAGTATATGTGCTTTTGTTTTACCTCAAATACGCAGTTAGCTTACTAAATAAGCATTAAACTGAAAAATTTTGATTAATTTTTTATTTAATAAAAGTTTTTATTTTAACTTAATTATGCAAACAATTAGTTAAAGTAAAATGCATATACTTTTTATGCATTTATTATTTTTGTTTAAGTACCTTAACTTCCAATAATAAAAACTTAATTAATAGTGTTTTATTTACAATACTGTATAATTATAAACTTTTTATATTGTTTTTTAATTATTAGTGTTAATCTTTTTTACTGCGGGAGAATGAATTATTTCTCCTTTAATGTTATAACTTGAGCCGTGACACGGGCAATCAAAGGTGGCTGTTATTTTATTAAAAGTAAGTTGGCAATTTTTATGTGAACAGTTTGGTTTAACTTTGTAAATTTTTCCTTGTCTGTTTTTATAAACGCCGTACTTTTTACCTTTTATTATAAAAATTCCGCCTTCACCCGGCTTTAACTCTTTATAGTCTTTTATTGGTACATGAAAGTGAGTTTTTGATAAGTTTTTAACTGACTCAAACGCGTTAACCAAAAAACTTATTTTATTTTTTAATACAGCATTTCTGTTTAAACTAAATAAATTTTTAAAAACATTTTTTTTGTTTTCTACTAAATCTGCAATCAAGCTAGAAGCTGCCATAGCATTTGCCATACCCCATTTATTAAAGCCTGTTATAACGTAGCAATTTTTGTACTTTTTATCTATTTGACCTACGTATGGTATATTATCAAAAGTCATACAATCTTGAGATAACCATGAATTTGTAAGTTGTATATTATTAAAAATTTTGTTAGTAGATTGAGTTAAAGTGTTAAATGGCGCTTGGTTTTTTATTCTACCAGTTCTATGGTCTAAGCCTCCTACAATTAAATAGTCTTCATAATCTCTTAGTGTTTTTCCGTCTTGCTTGTCTTCTACATATAATCCATTAACTTTGTTAGAATTTAAATAAGCCTGACAATATGACGCTGACTGATACATTTTAGTAAATAACATTTTAGGGTGGTCAAATATAGGAAAGCCTGTAGCTATTATAATGTTTTCTGCTTTTACTGTATGGTTATTAACTTTTAATGTTTTATTTTTAAAATTTACTTTAATTACTCTTGATTGTTCATAAATATTAAAGTTAATAGGTAAGCCTTTTAAAAATTTTAATGGGTGAAAAGTAGCTTGGTTGGGTAACTGTATAATTTTTGTTGGGTTAATGTTAACACTACTAAACCCACCTTTTAACTTAACTTGATCTGTTATTTTTTTTAAAGTGTTATATTCTTTTTCCATTTTTTTTGTATTTTGTTTTTTAGTAAACAAATAAGTAGGCAACCTTTTAAAATTACAATTTATATCATACTTATTTACTAACTGCTCATATTCTGCAATTGCTCTTTGTTGAGAGTCAAAATACAGTTTGGCAGCACTTACCCCATGTTTATTTGCTATTTTATTGTAAATTGGCCCTTGCAGCGCGGTAATAAAAGCCGTTGTGTTAATAGTTGTACCTGAAAAAATTTTATTGGCTTCAATTAATGTAACTTCATAATTTAAATTTGATAATTTAAACGCAGTTAAAAAGCCTGCAATGCCGCCACCTACAACTACAACTTGTGTTTTTATGTCTTTGTTTATGAAAGGGTAATTTTTTACTGGCATATTCCAAATAGATTGCATAATTCACCTCTTATTAAATAATTAACAAAAAAAACACCATATAAACCTATTAATGGTTAAGTGGTGTTTTATTTTTTTATTAATTTAGTTGTTCTCTTTAAATTCTAAAAACCTATCGTAAGTTGTTAATTTATCTATAGTGCCTGTAGGTTTTATTTCTATAATTCTATTAGCTACTGTATTCATAATTTCTTGGTCGTGACTTGTAAATAAAAGGTTTCCTTTAAAGTTTATTAATCCTTTATTTAAAGCTGTAATACTTTCTAGGTCAAGGTGGTTTGTAGGCTCATTTAATACAATTAAATTAGCACCTTTTAACATAGTTTTTGCAAGCATGCAACGAACTTTTTCTCCACCACTAATAACTTTAGCTTTCTTTAGTGCTTCTTCTCCGCTAAATAACATTCTACCTAGCCAACCTCTAATAAACTCTTCATGGTTATCAGTTGAATACTGCTTTAACCAGTCTACTAAAGTTAAGTCTACGTCTTTAAAATATTTCTCATTATTTTCTGGCATATAACTTGTTGACATTGTTTGACCAAAGCTAAAATGCCCTGAGTCTGCTTGTTGTTCTCCCATTAAAATATCAAAAAGCATAGTTATAGCAAGGTTGTTTTCGCTTACGAAAGCAATTTTGTCATTTTCGCCTACTCTAAAACTTACATTTTCAAAATAACCTTTTTTAGTTAAATTTTCTACAACTAAAATATTGTTTCCAGGTAGTCTTTCTGGCTTAAAGTCAATATAAGGGTATTTTCTACTAGATGGTTTAATATCTTCTAGTGTTAATTTTTCTAGCTCTTTTTTTCTTGATGTAGCTTGTTTACTTTTAGAAGCGTTAGCACTAAAGCGCGCAATAAAGTCTTTAAGTTCTTTTGCTCTTTGCTCTGTTTTTTTGTTTTGTTCTTTAGCTTGAGATGCTAATAACTCATTTGTTTGATACCAAAAATCATAGTTACCTACCATAATATTAATTTTACCATAGTCTACATCACATATATGAGTACACACTTTGTTTAAAAAGTGTCTGTTATGGCTAACAACTATTACAGTGTTTTCAAAATTAAGTAAAAAGTTTTCTAGCCACTTAACGCTGTTAAGTTCTAAGTTGTTTGTAGGCTCATCTAATACTAAAATATCAGGGTTACCAAAAAGTGCTTTTGCTAATAACACTTTTACTTTTTGCTTTGGCTCTAAGTCACTCATAAGTTTTTCGTGGTCTTTAGTTTTAACACCAATACCATTTAAAAGAGTTGCAGCTTCACTTTCAGCTTCCCAGCCGTTAAGCTCCATAAACTCAGCTTCTAGTTCAGCTAGTTTTATACCATCAGCCTCAGAAAACTCAGGTAAAGCATACAGTTTTTCTTTTTCTAATATTATTTCAGACAAACGTTCGTGACCTAATATAACTGTGTTTAAAACTGTCTTATCATCATACTTGTTTTGGTCTTGGCTTAAAATGCTCATTCTAACATCTTTATTAAGTGATATTGATCCTTTTTGTGGTTCTAGCTCTCTACTTAATATTTTTAAAAATGTGCTTTTACCTGCACCGTTTGCACCAATAACACCATAACAATTACCTTTTGTAAAGTTTAGGTTAACATCTTCAAATAATGGCTTTTTTCCAAATTGTACTCTTAAATTATTTACCTTTAACATATTTTATATTTTTCCTTTTTTAAAATTCTTATAGAGTATAACACAAAACACTAATAAGTAAATAAAAAAAGTAAGTTTGCCTTACTTTTTTAAGTTTTAAGTTTTAAAAACTTTTATCTATGTTTTTATTTTGATTGTTAGTTTTTTTGTTATTTTCTTTTTTAGATTGCTCTAATATGTAATTTTTATATCCGGTGAACAATTTACTTTTTTGTTTTGCCACTTTTTCCATTGTATTTACTTTATCTTGTATTTCTTTATTTACTAAATTGTTAACCTCATTTACTGCAACTTCATTTCTTTGTTGAGCTAATTTAAAAATACTAGAAAGGTTGTTTGACTTAACTTGTTTAGTTTTTGTTTTTATTTTTTGTTTGTTTTCATTTAGTTTTATACTAGCTTTAGTGTTTTGTATACTTTGTTGAAGCGCGTCATTAATTAAATCATCTTTATATTGAGGCATTTTGCCCTTAATGTGTTTTTTGTTTGTTTTTATATGAGTTATTCTTATATTGTTTTGTTCATCTTTAATTAAAAAGTAGTTGTTTGTTGTTTTACTAGCCTTATATGGTTTAACGCTTGTAATGTGGTATGCACCTTTTTTTATATAATTACTATATGCTTCTGCTTCTTTTTGTATATTTAAACATACACTTTTAGTTGTTTTGTTTATTATGTAGTCTTTATTTTCTGTTAACGCTTTACAGTATGAATTAAAGTCATTTTTTAACTCTTCTATATTGTCAGCATAAATATTTTTTAAGTCTACATAAGTTCCTTGCTCCGAACTATTATTTGAAAAATTATTTAAAGCATTAAAAAGCTCAACTTGTCTTTTTGTTAAACCCATTGTTTTTGAAACTTCTATTTGAGATTGTAGTTCATCAACTATTAGCTCATTAAGCCCATTTTTTAACTGAAAACTACTTCCACACTTTACTAAATAGTTGCTTTGAATGTTACTATTAAATATTTGTTTTAACTGTTGAGTGTCAATATTTAAATTTTTTGTAATATAGCTTCTTCCTAGCAAATTATAGCTTAAATTAAATGTTGTTGTGTTATCTGTTTTATTTATATATTTACAATCTAACCCGCTACAGTTATAAAAATTCAAATTACTGTTTAAACTTTTATTTTTGTGCCTTTTTTTGATGACTTTATTAAATACATCTTTAAAAGACTTAGCATATTTTTTGTCTACTTGCACTAAAGCTTTAAAAACTTCTTCTATAATTAAAACAAGTTCTTGATCTTTTGTTTTATTATTTAATATCTCGCTTGTAGTCTTATTTTCAAAATTACTTAAATCTATTTTTTTGTTAATAATGTTCATTAGTAGACCTCTAATTTGCTTATTTATATCTACCTTAATAATACAATAACATAAAGACTTTGTCAACATTGGTTTTACACTTACTGCCGTTAAAAACGTTTTAACTTATTATGTTAGTAATAATACTTATTGAAGACAAAAATATTAAAGATGTAAATATTGTAGCCATAAAAAACACAACAATAGAAAGCCAAGAAATAAAGCTTTTATTTAACAACAACTGCATAATAGAATAAATTAGTGAAAAAGCAAGGCTTATTAAAGGTGCAACAAAAACAAATGCAGTCAATACTATTAATAAGAAAATTGCAAGTATTGAGTTTTCAATATTACCTAATGCTCCAATTAAGTATAAGCTCATAGCAAGAGCTACAGCCATAAAAGAAAATATTAAAGAGTTTATTCCATACTGGGTGTAATCCTTTCTTAACTGTTTATTGCTTTTAATTGATTTATATTGTATTCTTATTTTTTTTATCCATCTATATAACCTTAAGGCATTTTTTACTTCTATCATAAAAACCTCCTTAATACGCATTTATATATTATTTACTTATATTTGTTTTTTATAAGTAAGTAATAAGCTTATCCATTTTTAAAATAAACAATATTTTTTTTACTGATTTACTAAAATAAAAAAAGCAACCTAAGTTGCTTTAATTTATTTTATATCTTGTTTTTTAAATATTTTTATTCCTATTACTAAGCTGACTACAAAATACGCACTTGCTATTATTAACGGCGTAAAACTAAATGTATTAATTGATGCATTTGTTACAACCTCTGTTAAGTTGTTACTTAACCAATAATCTCCAACATTTTCTAATACTGAATGTATTAATTCTATTAAAGAAAATATTAACCCTCCAAACATTATAATACCAACATTACTAGCAAGACTTGCTCCTAAAGATTTAAATGCTGTTGTTAAGGTTACAAAAAGTGCGTTAAAAGCTGTTATTATAACCATTGCACTTAAGAATGTTTTTGTAAGTAACCACACTTCTGACCAATTAAAACTAGAGCCGTAGCCTATAAAAGCTGTGCCTAGAGTTAATTGATAAATGGCACTTATAAGAACAATTAAAAATGCACTTATAGTTGTTATTATTATTTTTGATATAAAAATATTAGTTCTACTTTTCCCGCTAGAAACTGTATCTTTTATTACACCTGTTGTATATTCATTTGCAACAAAAATTGAGGTTACAATAGCTATTAACATAAGTGTAATGCCTGAGTCTATTGCAGAAAAGTAAAGTGCTTTTGCAGTTTCAGGTACAGCGCCTTGTGGCGGTCCTCCTGGTTCTCCCATTCTTTCTAAACCATAATAAGTAGCAACAACCATTAATGTTGCAAATAAAAGTGCTATAAATAAAGAAACATAAAATGTTTTACTTTTAAAAAATTTATAACTATCTGCTAAAAATATATTAAACATCGTTACTACCTCCAAGTAAGTTCATAAAGTAATTTTCTGTGTCTTTATTTTTTAATTTAATAGAGTGTACAGAAACACCACTCTCCACTAATTTTTTGTTAAGAGTTGCCACATTCTTAGGAGGAGAACATATAAATAAGTCTTTAGTTTGCTCATAAATTTTTAAGTTAAAGTCTTTTAAAACTTTTTTAGCTTTTGCTTTATTTTTGCATTCTAAAAATAACTGCTTTTGAAAGCGTTTGTCTAAGTCGCTAGATTTAAATTCATCTATAATACGGCCATCTCTTATTATAATATAGTTTGTAACAAAACGCTTCAATTCAGATAATATATGGCTACTTACTAAAATTGTAATGTTATGTTCTTTGTTTAGTGTTACCATAAGTTTTCTTATTTCTTGTATGCCTGCTGGGTCTAAACCGTTAGTAGGCTCATCTAAAATTAAAAACTCTGGGTTATTTAATAAACTAAGCGCTATTGCTAGCCTTTGCTTCATACCTAGGCTAAAATTTTTTACTTTTTTTCTGTTCGTTTTATTTAAAGAAACTAATTTTAAAAGTTCAGTAACTCGTTTTTGATAATTTTTCATACCTAAAAACTTACACTTCATAACAAGGTTTTGCCTTGCAGTGAAGTTTGGGTAATAATATGGATTTTCTATAACACCGTCCATTCTGGCTCTTGCTTTTTGTAAACTTTTTTCTGATGATTTTCCAAATAATTCTATGCTTTTCTTTTCATCAGCAAACGCAAGACCCATTATAAGCCTTATAATGGTTGATTTTCCGCTTCCGTTTTGTCCAACAAAACCATATATACCACCTTTATGAATGGTAATATTAGCGTCTTTTATAATATGCAAATTTTTATAATGCTTATTTAGATTGGTTAATTTTAATATAGGTTGACTTTGCATTTTTGCTCCTTTTTTATAGTTAATTAATTATTTTTTTTAGGTGGAAGTGGAAAAAATTTTGAAGTAGTCTTTTTATATTCTTGAAACTCTTCATTGTTTTCATATTTTTTTTCTAACATAGGTACGCCTGACACATATAAAAGTAAATAAGTAATTAATAAAGGCGACACAACTGCAAGTAAACCTAGTTCTGAAGGTAATGCTATTAAAAATAATCCCCACCACATAGTCGCTTCACCAAAATAATTAGGGTGGCGAGTATATCTCCATAAACCTGATTTTATTATTTTACCTTTATTTTTATTGTTTTTAACAAACTTTCTTAATTGGGCATCCGACACACTTTCGAATATGAAACCTATTAACCAAACTAAAACACCAAGGCTAACAATAATATTATACTCATTAGTTCCGCCATTAAATGCAACTAAAATAGGCATAGCTACTATATACATTATTAAAGCTTGTAGCATATATACTTTAAAAAATGCATTTATAGCTACTTTATTACCCCATTTTTTACGCATATTTTGATATCTAAAATCTTCTGGCTTTTTATAATTTCTTTTAGCAATATAATAAGTTAACCTAAGCCCCCAAATACTAACAAAAATGCTAATGACTAATGCTAGTATGTTAGCGCCCGATTGCGTTAATAAACCAACTACAACCAAGACAACAAAGCCTAAACCCCAGCCTATATCAACAACTGAGTTGTTTTTTAACAATTGCCCTATTATAAAAAACACAGTAAAATGAGCAATTATTACTATTAAAGCTAATAAAAAGATATTCATAATTTTTACTCCTTAATTAAAATTTTATTTAAATAATTTAAGTATGTTTTGTTCATAACGCTTAAAATTGCATCGAGTTCATCGTCTTGAGCTGCTTTATTTTTATGCTGTTTTCCACACTTTTCGCATTTATAAACAACAACATAACCTTTTTTTGAGTTTATTTGTATATCAATAGGTGTAAGTATACCTTCACAACTATTTTTTCTGTCACCCGGGTTAACATCAACATGCATTGATGTTAAACATTTAGTGCAGTGATCTCTTGAAGAGTATATAAGCGGTTTAACATAAGTTTTACATTTAACACATACAAACCCTTGATCGTTTTTTGAAAATTTTTTATCCATATTATTATTATATCAACTAAAAAGATAAAAATCAAAGCTTTAATAATGCATTCACTAACAAAAAAGTAATTAATATGATATAAAACTAACTTAAATATTTTTAACATAGATATATTTATACTTTATAATTTATAAATTAAATTCTATTGTTTTGCGTTCATTAATGTGTTAGCATTTATACAGTAAATATTAAAAAAGGACGACTTATATGTATACAATAATTTTATTTAGTGGGCTTGCAGGTATTTTAGGTACAAGCTTAGGCGGAGTTATAGGGCTTTTCTTAGGTAAAAAAAGCACAAAAACTGTTAGTATGGTACTAACTTTTGCAAGTGGTATTATGATAAGTGTAGCGTTATTTGACCTTATGCCAGAAGCTTACGAAATTGGTGGGCTTTACTTAACCATTTTTGGTGTATTACTAGGTGTTTTAGTAATTAATGCACTAAATTATATAATAGATAAATTTGCAAAAAAATCAAGAGTAAAAATTAAAACACACTCTACTATTGAACAATTAAAACAACAAGAAAATAAATTAACCTTAAATAAAATTGATAGTAAAAAAATGTTAAGAGCTGGTTTAATTATGCTACTTGCAATATCTCTTCATAACATACCTGAAGGGGTTGCTATTGGGTCTTCTGGTGTTGTTAGTATGAATTTAAGCATAACCTTAGCAATTTTGCTTGCTTTACATAACATACCAGAAGGTATGGCAATATCTGTTCCTTTAACAGCAGGTAATGTAAGCAAAATAAAAACACTTAGTTTAATTGCACTTGCTGGTGCTACAACTATTTTAGGCGGGGCTTTTGGTGTAATTATTGGAGGGCTTGGTAGTGTAGGAACAACTTTATCTTTAGCTTTTGCAGCTGGTGCAATGCTTTACGTAACATTTTGTGAAATTTTACCTCAAAGTGCATTAATGAAGCAAGGCAGGCTTCCTGCTTTATTTACAGTATTAGGTATTTTAACAGGCTTTTTTATTACAGCTGTTATATAATAAAATTTAAAAAAAATAGGTTTATAAGCCTATTTTTTTATGTTTATTTGTTTTTTATCTTGTAAATATTTATCTGCTAATTCTTGCATTGCTTTTTCAAAAGTAGTTTTATAAATAAAGTCAGAAGTTTGTGGTCCTTCTATAGGGTACTCTTCAAAACCATCTTTTGTATAAAAACCTTCTGGGTCAATAAATATTATTTTTTTACCTGCTTTTCTTGCTTGCCTTTGCACTTGGCGTCTATCTGCGTGAGCACCTATACAAATTAGGCTTTTTGCATTTTTATCAAAATTTATTTGAGGTAAATATGTTGCTTTATCATATATTCTTAAAATTTTTTCGTCAATGTTATAGCGTTTTACTAATCTATCAAAATTATTGTTTAATACTGTACCTGTAAAAACGCCCTTTTTGTGAAGCTGGGCAAAAGTGTTATATGCTTTTGTTGGCTCGCTTTTAAGAATAGTTTTAGGAACGTAGCTAAACCTTTCATACATTTTTTCAGGGTTTGTTATAATGTTTACAATTAGGTCGTCTTCTTCAGCAAAATAAAACTTGCCCGTGTCATGGTTTTGCACTTTATAACTTTCGTGCATTTCAAATAATGGTGGTATGCCAACTTCAATAGATGGTCCGCAACCCATTTCAATTTGTGCTGGTAAATAATCTTCAATTTCTTCAATACTATTAATATATGTAGGCTCTTGTCTTTTGTCTTTTAACCTAAACATTTTAGTAGACAATGTCCACATTCTATCGTTTTCTTTTTGGCAGTCATAATTTTTTGTTTTTATTATAACATCAAGTGACATATAGTCTTTAGGAAAAGTGATATTGCCCTCATTATTTTTAGGGTGAACATCATATTTAATTAACTCTACTTGCATATTATCTTTAGTAAATATATTTTTTTTACTAACCTTAAAGCCTGCTTTATTTAAAGCTAATAATACTTTTTTTTCATAAGCTTCTATTTCAGGTTTACTATAAGTATTAGAAACATAAACAAAAGTATCTTTAATTGCTAAATAGTCTTGCCCGTCTTTTTCTTGTATTTCATAAGCATCGTGAAACTGAACATAACGCCTTTTTTGAGTTGTTTCGTCTACATACCCTGAAACTTCTTTATTTTCTGGTCTTTGGTTTCTAAACCATATACCTTCAAAATAAAAACGATTGTCTTCTTGTGTAAAATGGTCTTCAAAAATTTGTTTTTGCTGGTTTGTTACTGTACATACATAATAAGGAAACTTCATATTTAACACCTTTATACATTTATTTTATTTATATTATATCATAATGTTTGGTGACAATAAAAGCACATTTTAAAATTAAAAGTGGTTGCTAAAACAAGGGTTTAATGCTACAATATTAGTTGATAATTACATAAGGAGAAATTAAATTATGCACTGGGCAACCGAAGTAGCACAAAACATTATTGATAAAAAACCTAATAAAAAATTATACACTGTTGCAAGTGGCATTAGCCCTAGTGGCAATGTTCATATTGGTAACTTTAGAGAGTTTGTTACAACTTTTTTTGTGGCAAAAGAATTAAAAAACCTAGGAAAAAATGTTAGATTTGTTTTCAGCTGGGACAATTTTGACAGGTTTAGAAAAGTGCCAGCAAATTTAGATGAAAGTTTTAGTAAATATATAGGAAAAGCTTATACTGATGTTCCTAGTCCTACTGGAGTTGAAAATAGCTATGCAGAGCATTTTCAAAACAAGTTTGAGCATGAACTAAAATTAATGCAAACTGATACTGAGTTTATTTACCAAACTAAAGAATACAAAAGTAAGCGTTATAATAACTCAATTATAGAAGCACTTGAAAAACGCGGTGAAATTTTTGACATACTAACTAGTTATAAAACTCAAACTTTTACACAAGAACAAAAACAGGCATACTACCCTTGTAACGTTTATTGTAGTGAGTGTAGTAAAGATAATACTAAAATAACAAGTTATGACTCTAACACTAACGAGCTTACTTATGAATGTGAGTGCGGAAATCAAACTACTGTTGATGTTAAACAAGCAACAAATATTAAACTACACTGGAAAATAGATTGGCCTATGCGTTGGAGAGCAGAAAACGTTGACTTTGAACCAGGTGGAAGAGATCACGCAAGTGAAACCGGAAGTTACACAGTAAGTAGTGAAATTGCTAAAAAAATATTTAATATAGAACCACCTATGTTTTTAGGCTATGACTTTATAGGCGTTAAAGGCAGTAACCAAAAAGTAAGTAGTTCTACAGGTAACACGCTTGTATTAAGTGACTTATTAAATGTATACGATAAACACATTATAAAATGGTTTTATGCTAAATATAAACCAAGTGCAGCTTTTGATATATCTTTAGATCAAGATGTTGTAAGGTATTACGGTGAGTTTGATCGTTTTGTAAAAGCTTATTTTGCAGGAAGGTTAGATGGCACTACAAATGCAGATATAATTAGATTAACAGAAGTTACAAAAGACTATCTAGACACTACACCTTTTAACCATTTAGCAACATTTATGCCAATGGTTAACTATAACGAACAACTACTAAAAGAGCTTATGGTAAAAGAAGGTATTAATGTAAATACGGCAAATTTTGAAAATCGTAAACAAAAAGCTATTTATTGGCTAGATAATTATGCTGATAACTACAAAATTAGTATTTTGCAAGAATTCAACCAAAGCTATTATGATGAATTGGCTGAAAACGCTAAAAACAACATAGAAAAAGTTGTAGAACTTGTTAAAAAACCATGGGATAGTGCAACAGACTTACAAAACGCACTTTATGCAATACCTATTGATAAAACTGATGATGACAAGCAAAAAAAGACCAAGCAAAAACAGTTTTTTAAACATTTATATAATTTAATAACTGGTAATAATAAAGGACCAAAATTAGGATTATTCTTATTAGCTCTAGGTCAAGATAAAGTTATTAGTTTGTTAAAAAAGTAAATATAAAATTATAAAATAATTAAAATATTAACATAAAAAAACTAAGCATAAAGCTTAGTTTTTTTTATAATTTATTTTTTAGTAAGCGTTTCTTTTACACTTGCAAATAAGCCTGCAACGTCTTGAATGTTACTTGGAACAATAATTTTAGTTGCTTGACCTTCTGACATTTCTTTAAGTGCATTATAACCTTGAAGAGTTACGTATGCTGCATCTGGTTTTGCTTGAACTATTCTTTTAATTGCAGATGCTTGACCTTCAGCTTCTGTAATAAGTGCTATTTTTTTAGCTTCAGCTCTTAATACTTCAGACTCTTTATCACCTTCTGCTCGTAAAATTTCACTTCTTTTTTCGCCTTCAGCTCTAAGTATCGATTCACGCCTTTGACGCTCAGCTCTCATTTGCTTTTCCATAGCATCTTGAATATCTTTAGGTGGTAAAATATTTTTTAATTCTACTCTGTTTACCTTAATACCCCATGGGTCTGTGGCTTCATCTAAAATAACACGCATTTTAGTGTTTACCATATCTCTACTTGTAAGTGTTTCATCAAGTTCTAAGTCACCTACAATGTTTCTTAGAGTTGTTGCTGTTAAGTTTTCTATTGCGTTAATAGGTCTGTCTACTCCGTATGTAAATAACTTTGGATCTGTTATTTGAAAATAAACAACTGTATCTATTTGCATAGTTACGTTATCTTTTGTAATAACTGGTTGTGGTTTAAAGTCTGCTACTTTTTCTTTTAAACTTATTGGTGCGTTTGTTCTGTCAAAAAACGGTAGCACTAAATGTAGACCTGTTTGTAAGGTGCTATTATATTTACCTAATCTTTCTACAACCATTGCTGTTGATTGGCGAACCAACCTTACTGAACTTGTTAAAATTATAAATGCAATTACTGCTAATATAACAAATATTATTAAAAATGTATTCATCTATTTTTTACCTGCCTTTTTTACTATTAATTTATTTCCTTGAACTTTTGTTACTACTACCCATTCTTTAGCTTTTATTCTTTTACCATCAGCACTTACTGCTGTCCATACAACTCCGTTATATTTAAGCGTTCCATTGCTTGTTTTTGTAATGGGTGTTAGTAGTTTAAACTTTTTTGTTTTTACTAGGTCTATGTTTGTTGTGCCATCTGACTTTAATAGTTTATTTTTAGTCCAGCGTCTTAATGTTAATAAAAGCACAGCTGAAGTTACAATAAACACAATTACCTGAACCTCAAAACTAGTAGATTCAGTTGCTGCTAAAATAAGAGATGTTAAGCCACCAATACTAAACCATATTGATGTAACTTCCATTGATATAAACTCTAAAATTAAACTAACAGCAATTACGACAGCCCAAACCCAAATGTCTAACCCCGCCATAAAATACTCCTTTATTTATTTATACTATTATATTATAGTATATAAACTTGTAATTTAGCAACCAAAGTTATAATTAAAGTAATAAAAAACAGCTATTTTAGCTGTTTTTTATGTTTTTTACTTTTCTAACTTAACGTCAAAATTTTCTGCATTATTTATTTTAATGTTTTCACTTGATGTGCAGGCTATTAAATCTAGCCTAGTTTTTTCAAACTTATTAACATCTGCATCTTTTGCATTTATTAAAATATTTTGAATAGGCTCTTTCATAGAAACGCCTAAGCTTGCTTTTAATTTTCTTACTTCAGTTAATATTTGTTTAATCTTTTCACCGAATTCAATTTTTTCGTTACTAGACTTTTCTATATTAATTTGAGCTAATGCTAGAGAGTCTAAATTTTTAAATTGTTTAAAATACTCATTATAAATATGTTCTGTAATGTGAGGCACAAATATATTATATAGTTGTAGCATTTCATAAAGCACTTTATAAATTGTATATTGACCTGACATTTGCTGTTTTTGACCGTGTTTATCTGGTTGATATAAACGCTCTTTTGCTATTTCTAAATAGTTGTCGCAATAATCATCCCAAAAGAATTTATCAAGCGTTTGTCTTGCAAGACCAATTTCATAGTTATCTAATAGGTCGCTTGTTTGCTCTTTTGTTTTGTTCCATTTATTAATTAACCACTCGTCAATAGGTAAAATATCTGTTACTTTTTTGCTATGGTCGTAGTTTTTTAACTGCATAATAGAAAATTTACTAGCATTCCAAAGTTTTGTAGTAAACCTTTTTCCTACTACTAGTTCATTTTCTGTAAATATCATATCGCTACCTAGTTTGGTACCAGTTGCCCAGTGCCTGATAGCGTCTGCTGAGTATTCTTTAATTAAATCTTCAGGAGATTTTAATTTATGCTTAGACTTACTTATTTTATTTTTTTTGTCAAACATAACCCAGCCGTTTATCATTAGGTTTTTCCAAGGTACATCTTTAGTGTGATAATAACTTTTAACAAGTGTGTAAAAAGCCCATGTTCTTATAATTTCTCTTGCTTGGCTTCTAACACTCATTGGTATTAAGTTATTTTTTTGGTCAGGCTCTTTCCAGCTAGCATTTATTAGTTGAGTTACTGAGCTTGTTGCCCATGTATCCATAATGTCTTGTTCTGGTTCAAAACTATTACTACCACAATTAGTACAAGCGTGGTTTGGTGAGTCTTGAAGTGGGTTTACTGGTAGGTCTTCATCATTAGCGTAATTAGCTTGTCCACACTCAGTACAATACCAAACAGGGAATGGTACCCCAAAATAACGCTGACGAGATATTAGCCAGTCTCTATTTAAGTTTTCTACCCAAATTTCAAGGCGTTTTTTCATGCTTTCTGGTCGCCAATTGATTTGGTCTGCTAAACTTAATATTTCTTGTTTTATGTCTAGTATTTTTATAAACCATTGTTTACTTGGCATAAGTTCTACAGGTGTATCGCACCTATCGTGAACCGCCACCATATGAGAAATGCTTTTGCCTTCTACATATTTATTTTCTTCTTTTAGTTTTTCTACAATGGTTTTTCTTGCTTTATAAATATTTAATCCTTCTAAATATTTTATACCGTCACTTATTTTACCATCTTTTTGAATAACGCTAATATAAGGAAGGTTATATTTGTTGCACCATTCAACATCTGTTTCGTCGCCGTAAGTACAGCACATAACAGCGCCTGTTCCTTTTTCTTTGTCCGCTTTTTCATCTGCTATTACTAAAACTTTTTTATCATAAACAGGAACAGTAGCATACTTGCCTACAAACTCTTTATATCTTTCATCTTCTGGGTTTACCATAACTGCAACGCAACCTGCTAAAAACTCTGGTCTTGTAGTTGCAATTTGTAATTCTTTATTTTCTACTTCAAACTTAATTGTATGAAATTGAGTTTTAGTTTCTTGTGTTTCAATTTCTGCTTGAGCTATAGATGTTTTACATCCTGTACACCATTGAACAGGTGTTTGTTTTCTGTAAGCGTCGTTGTTTTTAGCTAGTTCAATAAAAGAACGCTGACTAATTCTTCTACTTTTTTCGTCAATTGTTTGATAGCTTAAGTTCCAGTCTACACTAAATGCTAACTTTTTAAATAAGTTACGGTAATTATCTACACCTTTTTCAATAGCTTTTTCACACAGAGGTATAAACTCTTCTCTTTTAACGTCGCCTGCATTTATGCCTAAGTTTTTTTCTACTAGTCTTTCTGTAGGTAGTCCGTTATTATCAAAACCTAATGGGTAAAAAACGTTATAGCCTCTCATTTTTTTGTATCTACAAATAACTTCTGCTTGAGTATAGCTTGCAACGTGCCCTATATGAAGTGCACCACTTATTGTTGGTGGTGGTGTGTCTACTGAGTAAGTTTTTTTGCTTGAATTATTTTTGTATGCAAAAATTTGTTTATCTTCCCAAAGTTTTTGCATTTTACTTTCTATTTCGTTAAATTTATATTTACCTTGTAACATATTTTCTCCTATTAGTATTTAGTTGTTTATTTGTTTTACAAGTATATTATTTTTAATAATATTTGTCAATTTTTTATTTAATTAAACTGTTGTTAAAAGTATGCAAACTCTAGTCTTCGTACATACTTTCAAAGTGTTTACTTAGTTTTTTCTTAGCGTTTTCTGTTTTTGCATAACTTAACCAGCGTATTTTTGCTATGTAAACGCACTCGTTTGTTAACTCATCTCTTTCTATTGTTAAATTTACTTGGTCGCCGTTATTTAATGTGGTATGAATTGGTACTTTGTTGGGTGAATTGTTTAAATAAGCACCAGTCACGCTAAAACCAAAGTCGTTATGCACTTTAAATGCAAAGTCTAGAACTGTTGAATATTCTGGCATTAAAATTTCTTTACCTGTATTTGTTTTAACTTTAATATAGTTTTCAGATATTTCAAATTGCCCTAGTTCTTCATCGTAAGGTATTTCTATACCTTCTACTTGCCCGTTATTATGCTGAAAGTGTTCTTTTTCTGTTTGTAAATAAACTGCCATTTTGTTTCCAAATTTGTCTATTACTACCATAGGTTTTTCTTGCATTTTTTCATGCTTGAAAAAGCCTATTATTTTAAATGTAGAAAACAAACTAGAAGAAGAAAATAGTTTAAATAATTGTTTATGCTTGTTTTTTATTTCTTTATTGTTTTTTAACACTATAAACACTTTATGTGTAACAAAATTGTTAAACATAAACTCTTTTACTTTGTTTGGCTCTACTTTTAGTTTAGGAAGTTGGTGTTCTATAATTTCATATGGTTTTAATTGTTTTACTAGTAACCTAGCTGGTCCTATTGCCTTTTTAACCACATTACTATTCAAACTTAGTTCAAACTCTGTAAATGTTTTATGAAAATACCTTTTACCTTTTAATAAATAGTCTTTATATCTACCATTAAAATGCTCATAGTTTTCTTGTTCAATTATTTTATAACACTCATTTTTTATGTTGTAAAAAAGTGTGCTAGCTTTAATGCTTTGAAGTATAGGAATTAAATATTTTTCTGTTTCTTTTACTTTTTCTATTTGCTTATATTTAGGAAAAACATCAATAGTTCTTAAGTTATGTAGCCTGTCTGCAAACTTAACATAAAAACTTAGTTTATCGCTCATACCAATAGAATATAGTTTGTTATAAGTTTTTTCTGCCATTAAAAACTTGTAAAACTCTGGGTTTTGTTCTTGCTTTTCTTCTTTTATTGCTGTTACTGAGTCTACAAGGTTTGCAATTTTTACATTAAACTTTTTCTTTATATCTTTATGCGTGCAGTTTGTGTCTTCAACAACATCGTGGAGTAACCCTGCTGCAACAACATTTTCGTCAAAATTAAGTTCTGCTAAAATAGTGGCAACCTCAATAGGATGAATAATATAATCTTCGCCTGATTTTCTTTTTTGGCCTTTATGTAGTTCACAAGCAAAAGTATAAGCTTTTTGTATTAGCTCAGTATCTATGTATTTTTTATTTTGTAAAACATTCATTAAGTTTTCGTATCTTTTTTCTACTTGCATAAACTACTCCTTATTTATTTTTGTAACTCATTATTAGGCGGTAATATTTATCATCTTCTCTGTTAGACACTTTACCGTATAAAAACATATTTCTTTTTACAACATCTACAACAGAACGCTCAATATTGTTTTGCATAATATGATTTTTTTGATACTCTTCTAAATTAATATTACTATCAAGATAAAGTGATTTAAATTGCTCTAATAGCTTCATAGCTTCGTTTCTAACGTCAATATTCTCAACGCTTAAACTTAGTATGTTATATAGTTCGCTGTCCTGCATATCTATTAAATACTTACTTAAAATGATGTATTGAATAACTGGTGCCGGCTCTCTACCTCTTGAAACAGAATTTACTGTTCCTATTCCGCCTACATATGCTTTTTCAGCAGGTGGATTATTTAATATAATTAACACTTTATCGTTATAAAAACTACTAGATAAGTTTATAAAAACTTGCGTGTTTGTACTAGTTAAAGTGCCTTTAAAATTTTGTTCATATAAGTCGTGGTGTTTTTGTATTTGAGCGTACTTATCATTTAGTGCATCTAAATTTTCTTTAAATTCTTTTGCTTCTTTTCTACTTGTAAAAAAAGTTGCTAAGCTGATCATTTTAAAATTATTACTATCATTTACCTTTTGAGAAGGAAACACACTTAAAACGCCGTATTTAACCGGGTCTTTAACTGGGTTAAAACCTGCGCCCTTATAAGCACTTGATTGATAATAATAAAGTATGTAATTACCTTTATATTTTTGAGAGTTTACTATTGCTTCTTTATTTTCTTGAGTTGTCTCGTCTTCAATTATTTTTGTTAAAAAGTCGTCAATATCAATACTAAAATGTAGCTTTAATTTTAATAAAAAACTAACAGGTGGGTCGTTAACATCTTTTAAGTAATTATTAATGCTTGCTACAGACACATCTAACTTGTTTGCTAACTTTGACTGGTTTAAACCTTGATCAGTTAACAATCTTTTTAAATTTTGGCTAAAAACAGAATGTTGCTTAATAATTTTGCTTTGATTTTGCATAAATTAACTCCTAAATATATCTTTAATTAGATGATAACACTTAAATAACCTTATTTTCAAGCATTTTACATAATTATGTTACTATTACATTGTAATTGTGTAAATTATTTTCATAATTATAAAAGTTTTTATAAATTTTTAAAATTATAACAAAAAAAGCGATAATTCGCTTTTTTATATATATTTATTTTATGAATTCTTTATTTAAATATTTTACTAACACTTCAGGCACTTTTATACTACCGTCTTTTTGCTGATATTGCTCTACAATTGCAGGAATAATTCTACTAGTAGCTAAACCTGAGCCGTTTAAGGTGTGTACGTGTTGTAATTTTTTTGTTTCTTCGTTTCTATATTTTGTGTTTGACCTTCTTGCCTGGTAATCACGAGAGTTTGAAACAGAACTAACTTCTTTATAAATGTTCATACTAGGTATCCATACTTCAATGTCATAAGTTCTTGCCATACTAGCACCAACGTCACCTGCTGCTAACTTACTTAGCCTATAATGTAGCCCTAACTTTTTAACAAGTGTTTCTGCCTTATTTACTAACTCTTTAAAACTTTCGTCAGACTTTTCAGGTAGTGCGTATTGAATCATTTCTACTTTATTAAACTGATGACCTCTAATCATTCCTCGTTCTTCTGCTCTATAACTACCTGCTTCTTTTCTATAACAAGGTGTAAAGCCAAAATATCTTTTAGGTAATTCGTTTTGTGTTAGCGCTTCACCTGAGTGTAAGTTTACTAAACCTGTTTCAGAAGTTGGTAGTAAAAATTTTGTTTTTTCGCTATCTTCATTATCTAGTAAATAAACTTCATCTGCAAATTTAGGAAACTGACCTGCACCAAAACCGCATTCGTAATTTAACATATGAGGAATTAGCATAAATTGATAGTTGTCTTTTATGTGTTCATCTATAAAAAAGTTTATTAAAGCCCACTCTAACCTAGCGCCTACGTTTGTATAAACCCAGTTACCGTTACCTGCTAGTTTTGCACCTCTTTTGTAATCTATTAAGTTATGTGCTTCACATAACTGTACATGATCTTTTGGCACAAAATCAAACTCAGGCTTTTCTAAGTGTGTTTTTATTACTTGGTTATTTTCCTTACCGCCTGCAGTTATATCATCATCTGGCATATTAGGCAGTTGTGCTACAAAATTAAAAATTTCAGTTTCTAGTTTTTTTATATCGCTGTCTAGCTGCTCAATTTTTTCACCAAGTTTACGCATCTTATCAAAAACTGGTTGTGTGTCTTTATTTTGTTTTTTTAGTTCAGGTATTGTTTTACTTACTTTATTTTTTTCAGCTTTTAATTCATCCGTTTTAGCTTTTAAATTTCTTACCTGTTGGTCATTTTCTAAAAGTTTATTAAAGGAAATACTAACACCTCTTTTTTCAATAGCATTTTTAACTAAGTCTGGTAATTTTCTTATCAAATTAATATCTATCATAATTTGCTCCTTTAATAAATTGTTATAAAAAAATATACCACTTTAGCACTTTTAAATCAACTATTTACGTAAAAAAGTGCTTATATAAGCATTTTACATAAGCTGTCTTTACTAAGATATTAGAGTTGTTATTAAAGTTTAATAAAAAAAACAGCGCTTGGCTGTTTTTTTATTTATAAGTTAAAAATTAATTAAGTGAATATAAAGTAAGTTAGTAAACTGCTATTTGAAGCTAAAAAACTCATCCATGTTATATCAACTATTGATAGTGTTGTGCTCCAATTTTTAATGATTGCCAAATTAGTCAGGGCATAAGTTGAAGAAACAACAAACCCATAAAGTAAACCACCTAAAATTGCATAAACTAAGTTACCATTAACTAGTGCAGGCTCGGTAACAAAAAACACTAGCCCAAAAGATATAAATGCATATACTAATACTGATGCTATATAATTAGGGTTTTTTCTTATAATTTCGCCCACTTCATTTTCGTATAAATTTTTAGCTACAATTTTCATCCACACAATATCTAGGATTACATAAATAGTAGCGGCAATAACTGCATATTGTAAAATATCTATCATACATATTCTCCTTTTTTAAACTAGCCTTATTATTTGCAACTTAAAAGCGTAATATACTTATTTTAAAAAAACAGCCAATTGGCTGTTTTAATTAATTAAATAAATCGTAATTATATAAATCGTTAAATATTAATATTTTTTCTATTAATTTATCCATTTCATCAATAAATGCTTGTTGTTCTTCTTGTGTTATATCTTCACGCTTTTTAAAAACATCTTCTCCATTAACAGTAAACATTTCATCATTATGTATACCACCAGTTAAGGACAAGAACACTTCACTTACTTCATTTTGTTTTAATAATGAGTTGCCTATATACATGTTTTGATTATAGCTAATACCTAATAAATCAAGTATAGTTGGCATAACATCATAAGGTGAAGCAAAATTTTCAACTTGCATTGCTGGTAAGTTTTTGTCATAAATAAGAAATGGTACTCTATACAGTTCTGGGTTTTGGTAACTTCCCACCTCAATTTCTTTTACATTGTAAGCTAAGTTATTGTAATAAGACTCATGATCTGAATATATTACAATTGAAGTTGTGTCAAGTAAACCTCTTTGATCAAGTTCAGTTAACAAATATTCTATTGCTGCATCTAAGTCCATAGCTGCTGCCATATAATTTTTTAACCTATATGCATTTTCTGTTTCTTCAAGAGGGTTTACCCAGTTAGACTCGTTAATTTCATCTATGTATTTTTGAAGTCTATAGTTACCTTCATACGGTCCATGCATACTCATAGTTGTAACCCAGTTAAAAAACGGTGCGTCTAAATTTTCTGGTGCTATTTCGTCAATTGCACCTTTCATAACTTCTGAATCTAGTGGCCAATCTCCCCATTTTTCTATATTAGAGTCTTTTACATCAAAATCGGAAATATCATAAATGTTATTGAAACCAAACTTGGTATGTGTTTCTTCTCTTCTATAAAAGTCTTTTTCGTGAAATATAAAATAATCTGCGTGCTCATAACCTTGAGACTTTAACACGTTAGGAAGAGAATAATTAAAGTTGTTATCTGTTAATCTAGCTGTACCTGGAAGTAAAGAAGAAAAACTTTGAGCTAGCGGGTAGCTTCCTAAAAAGCCGAATGCCTCTGATATGTTTGTTTTACTTTTAGAGTGATAATTATTAACGCTTACATGGTTTTGCTTTATATTATGTAGTGTAGGTGTAAGCTCTTCATCTATTGCATGCCACTCTAAGCTTTCTGCCATTATTGTTATAACATTATTACCGCTACTTACACCAGTAAAGTTACCATTAGTAGATAATTCGCCTTGTTCTAGGTAATTAGTTGCACTTTCTATTCGTTCATTCCTATCTTGATTTAAACTAAACATAGTTGAACTAACATTATTAAAGTAAAAAGCAAATGTACCAAACTTTCTTAAACTGTCAGCCTCAAACAAGGCTGAGTCATAAGCATTAGCACTGTTTAACCTATCTATTTGATTATTATACCCATAAAAACCAGTAAACTGCATAGCTAGGAAACATGCAAACATTACTATAGAAAATTTTGCTTTTCCTATTTTTTTATGACCAGGTGATGATTTAAACTTTTTTACAAATATAATATTAGTAACAATATAAACAATTGCCATAATAATAAATATTATAAATAAACCCATATTAACTACACTAGACTCTAAAGCTCTTGTAGCTTCCCCCATTAAATTTATCATATCTAATGTTGCTACTGTTCCAAACATACTATAAAGTGTAACGTTTACATAACTTAAAAGTATTTGCCCAACAATAATAACAGCAAAAATAATTTGCTGAGCTAAAAAAGATGGAATAATTAATATTGCACCTGTTACAATTAATATAATTGACATATTTAAAAATAAGTATTCTGGAACGCCGTTAAAGCCCATCAATAAAAATGTTACAGTTTCTATAAACAATGTTGCCACGAAAAAAATTGCCGCTAACAATAATTGCTTAGAAATAAGTCTATCAATATTTTTATTTTTCTTGTGCATTGCTTAACCTACTTTTATTACTATAATTATATTAACATAATTTACTATTATTATATTATCATATATATTATAAAAATCAACAATTTGTTTTAACAAAATTAAAAAAAACCTAGCAAGTTGCTAGGTAATTATTAATTAATTATAAAAATTTGTGCTATTTTGACAAATTTTCAAACTCTGAATATTGTTCTAAATCTTGAGATAACGCTCTATATTTTGCCTTGCTTCTTCCTTTAGGGTCAAAATAAGTGTTTACTACATCCATGGTTGAGTGACACTCTTTTGTATATTTTTTAGGGTTAGAATTATAATTATCTAGTATTTTATTAGAGTATTTTTTTACTAGTTTAATCATTTCTTGATTATTAAATTCAAGTGTAAACTCGCTACCACTTCTTTTTGTTATTGCTCTTTTAGACATTTGCTTAATAGTTGTTGATATGCTTTCTACTAACCTTTCTGGTAATTGCTCTTTTAACATATCATACCCTGGACAATCGCTTTTTGGTTTTCTCTTTCTAACGCCTACATATTTTTTTCATTTTGAGGGTTATATAATTCATGCTCATCTAGATTGTCTTTAGTTGTATCAACATCTATATTTGCAAGAGCAGATATAAGTGCGTTTTCTTTTGTTTCTGTTAAGCCTTCTTTTGCACTTAAAAATAATACTTCTTTAAAAGTTTTTTTAGCGGCTTTTAATTGTTCGAATTTATTTTCATATTCTTTATCAAAAGTTTTCATAACACTATAAAACTTTTCTTTACTTAAATTATTTGTAAATATAGGTAGTTGTGCTTGCATAAACTTTATTTGATCTACCATTCTTAGTTCTTTAGAAGTTCTTTCTACTCCTTCATACTTTTCTAATAGCTTCATACTTTTATATTTAATTAAATTATAATCGTAATCTTCTTGATACTGTTTAGATTGTTTTACTAATTCAAAAAACATATGCTTTTCATCAAATAATGCGTTTTCAAGGTGTGCTTCATAATAAAGTGAGCTTGGTACTTTCTTTTGATTTAAATAATCTTTAATTTTTTTAGAATTTGCCATAATTTCAAACTTCCTATTATTTTTTAATATATAATTATATTTTACAATAATTATAATTGTAAGTCAATAATAACTAAAATATTTACATTAGTATAAAAAAAGAGCAAATTCAATTTTGCTCTTTTTATTTTATTTATTTACAGTGAGTTTACAAAGTTTTGCATATAAGCTTTAAAATCAGTCAATGGTTGAGAGTATTCATTAATTGCACTAACCTCTATTTGTAAACCATCAATTTGTGCTTGGCTTATGTTTGATATATCGTTATCTTGTGTCCATAGTAATAATTCTAATAATTCAACTACTAAACCTTGGTTATTATTTATCCATGTTATATCTGCATTTTCTACCCAAGTTGGAGTTGTTTCATCATTTATTAATTCAATTACTACAGCATCTAATAATTCAACTACTACATAACTTGAACCCATATTACTAACAAGGCTGCTTGCTAACATATTATGAAATGAACCATTGTTTTCATATATTAAATAAAGGTTAAGCGCGTCTTTGATTAAGACTGCTTCTTGTGAATAATTAATTAAGTCTAAGTCTAGTGGCACAAATATTGGAGAGCTTTCTGCCATAAACTCGTTATAAAAGCCTTGCAATACTTGAGCTAACTCTGGGCTCATATTGTCTAATTGAGCAATTTCAGCAGTTAACGCCTCTACTTCAGTAACAGTGTAGTTTGTTATTGTATCTTCTTCAACTGCTAAAGCTAATTTAAACACTTCACCAATTAAACCTACATTGTCTATAAAGTCATCAATATTTAATTGTTGAGTCCATGTTAAGTCTTGGTTTGTTTGACTTAAAGTGTAGTGAATAAATTCGTTAAAGAAGTTTTTAAATTCAGCAAGTTCTTGTGCTGGTAAACTTGTGTTTATACTTTCTATTGAAGTAACAAGATCTTGTATATCTTGATCTGTTAAGCTTTCTATACCGTTATTACCAACGTTAAAGCTAAACTCTATTAACTGTGCAAAAAAGTTGGCGTTTTCACTTATTGAGTTAAGGTTAATATCTCCTACCCAAGCAAATTCAGTATATAATACAAACTCGTTTTGAGTGTTATATTCACCTATATTTTCGTTAAAGCCTTCAATTAATACTGCTCTAACAGCACCATCTATAACTAATTCTAATAAGTCACTATCTAGTCTTTCAATTGTGCTTTCTACTTGACTAGCACTTAATGTTCCGTTTTGTTCTATTAATACAAACAGATCAATCATATCTTCAACTGTGTCAAATTCACTAACCCAGTCTGTTGTATTAATTACATTAACTAGTTCATCTAAATTTATATACTCTTCAGCTTGATTTTTTATTTCAGGCATAGATAAAATAGCTTCTGTCAAACTTGTATATACACCACCAAATAATTGAGTAGATCTTGTAATATTAATTACTTCGCCTAATCTTGTTAATTCTAAAGATTGAAGTAGTTGTAATTCGTTTGATACTTGTGTGTTAAATGTGTCTACACTATTTACAAACGAAAAACTGTGATACATAATATCTGTTAAAAACTGTGCTTCTAAGTCCCAGTTAATTTGGTCTACATTTATTCTATTAATTAAAGATACATTTTCTGGTAATCTATTTTGATTTATGCCGTGCTCAATATAGCCAAGAGCTATGTTTATTGCTTCTGGCATTAAGGTTGTAACAGTGTGAGAACTTAAAGTAGCATTTACTATGTCTTCTGATAATTCTCTATTTTGAGCAAGAATTTGTAAAGATTGATCTAACATATCTTCTTGAGATATTTCTTGTCTTGCTTGTTGTAAATATAAGTCAACAACTCCGTATTCATCAAGAGCTCTACCTACACCAACAAAAGCTAGCGCATCTGACTTGAACCCTTCAATAGTTGATTCATCTATGTTTAGTAAAAATTCATCAAGGAAATTTCTTACATCTTCTCTTACTGGTAAGTTATCTATACCATCACTTACACCGTAGTCTGGGTTATTAGCTATTTCGTCATCGATGTAAGGAGCATACTCTTCAATCATTAGGTCTAGTGAATTAAGAGTAAACACTTTATTAATAGTGTTTTCTAGTAAGTCCCAGTCTATACTAGTTACAGTGCCATTTTCAATGCCTTCAACCATATCAATTAATAACTGAATATCGTTTGCTATTTGCATTCCTGATGTTACTTCTTGCCTTGGACTTATAGTTATTGTTCTGCCTGACTCTTGGTTTGTTACTTTTATTGAACTAAGCCCGTCAAACATATTGTTACTAACGTTACCTACTCTTCCAACCATACAAAGTGCTGAGTTTTCATAACTAGGAAAATAAGCTGTTACTTCTTCTGGCACAAAAGATCCTAATAGAGTGCTTCCTGAGCCGTTTGTACTTTCAACATTTAGCATACTGCTTACGCCTGCTACTGGTAAAAATACTATTAACGCAATAACCACTCCTTGAATAGTCCCCATAAAGCCACCTGCAAGGCTACGCTTTTTAGGTTTTGAGCCGTCTTCTCTTCTTTTATTGTAGTTGTGGCTCATAATTGCATACATTGGCCAACTTATAGTTTTTAAAATATAAAAACCAGAAATAAATACTACAAAATTTGCAAGTATTAAAGGTAGCTGGTTTACTAAAGTTGTAAAAGATGGGTTGGCTGTAACAAAGTCTTGCAAGGCTTGGTTACTATTTATTAAAGTTGTTAATAAATTGTTTGCTGTAGTTACATTGTGAGGCGTGCCCCCAATATTAACAGTTAACGTGCCTACCATGTTAGAAATATCTAAGGTTAATAACCATTTAGATATATACGGTGATGCAAAATACATTAAGGCTGTAATTGCAAGAATAAAAGTTAATCTTAAACTTGACTTTTTAAAGCCTCTAGCTGCACCGAACAAAAACCCCATTATAATAAAGAATGCAAAAACACCATTTATTGCCCAGGTTATTGTTTGTTGAGTAATTTCCATAAATTACTCCTCCTTTTTTAAAATTTTATACTACTGTTTTTGTGTTGTATAAAAATTAAGTATATAATATATATTATAATAATAATACAAAAAAGTATAAAAACCAAACTATTTTACATAGCCGTTTAATATATTAACACACTTTATTAGGGTGTTTATTGGTTTTTTTGTTGATTTTAATGCTTAAATAAAAAAAATAAGTGTTTTTAAGCACTTATTTAATATTTTTATTGAACTGTGAAACTAAGTTCTTTAAAGCTTTTCTTCTGCTTGAAATATTGTATCTTTCATCTTGAGAGTATTCACTTAAGTATCTGCCATCTGGCATTTCAACAACTTGGTCATAGCTAAAACTTTCACTCTTGGGCGTTTTTGAACCTATTTTACCTTTTAGCTCACCTGATGAGTAGTAAAACTTGTGATTTTTGTTTACTGCAACCATTGCACAGTTAAACTCAGCTCTTTTACCAGCAGAATTTTTTATTTTAAATAACTCTAAAATTGATTGAGACTTATCTTTTTTAACACCCTTAGACCATCTTTCAGTATAAACTCCTGCAGATCTTACAGACGCTTGCACATAAAAACCAAAATCTTCTCCTAAAGTATAGTCAAAGTCACTCTTATGTTGCAAATTGTTGTGTGCTATAAGAGCTTTTTGTTTTGCGTTAGCTAGTAATGTACCTTTTTGTGTTTCAACATCTACATCCATATTAGCTTCTTTTAAACTTAGCACACTAGCCTCAGGCAAAAACTCTTTAAAAGCTGTTTTTAAGTTTTTTGCTTTAACCTCATTATTTGTTGCTAGCAGTATTTTCATTAGTTCACCTATAACTTTTAATGTTTATTATTATATTATCACATTTTTATTAGGTGTAAAAGCAATATAAATAAAAAGTAGCTTAAAGTCTTTAAGCTACCATTTTTGTTTTTTTGTAAAAATTTTGAATAATAAAATTAGTAATGTCTTCAGATGAGTTTGGTTTGTTAACATTTTTTATGTTTAATCTTACTATACCTAAAATTTCAGGGTCTTGTAATATACTATTTACGACTTTTTTAATTTGACGCTTTTTATTTACGCTAAATAATGCGTTTTTATCTTCTAAAAATTTAGCGTTTTCTGTTTCTGGCCAAAGCTTTTTACTGGCTGTTATTACAGGCAACTCTTTATTTAGTGCTTCGTTAGTGGTAATGCCGCCTACTTTTCCTATAAATAAATCACTAGCACTCATAAGCTCAGGCATATTACTTACAAAACCTAAATTTAAAACATTGTGTATATCATATTTTTGTATTAACTGCTCTACTTTATTAAATGCTTTTTGGTTTTTGCCGTTAACATTTATTACTTGAAAGTCTTTACCAAGTTTATATAATTTTTTAATTAACTTTACTGATTTATTGTCTCCTAAACCACCATTACTTATTAATATAGTAAATCTATTTTTATGCAAACCTACCTTTCTTTTCACTTCTTCTTTTTGTATTTGTCTTGAAAAGTCTTCACTCACTGGTATTCCTAGCGGTAAAATTTGCTCTTTTTTATACCCCACTTCTAGCATTTTTTTTGTTAAGTCTTCTGTTGGAGTTATAATATAATCTACTTTATAAGCTAGTTGAGTATACGGAAAACAAATAAAGTCTGTTATTATTAAAAATGTATTTATGTGTACTTGTTTAGGTGCATTAATTAAACCTTGTTTTATAAAATGAATTAACATTATAGCAGGAAAAGGATGTGTGCAAACTATATTATCTGGGTTAAAATTTTTTATTTCAGCTAATAAAGGTTGCATATTTTTTTTATTTAAATAATTTATAAAATTTTTTTTATCTTTATCTGTTTTTCTACCTATTTTTTTACTCACTTTAACAGTTAAAGAGGGCAGTAATTTTCTTGCACTTAAATAAAACTTTTTATAAAATTTTGTTCTAAAAGTCTCGTTAATTTGATGAGCTTCAACAATTTTACTTTCACCTACATTTTTTGAATCAAGCTTGTTTTTTATGGTTTTAGCAACTGCATTATGCCCTTCGCCCACACCTATTGTTAAAATTAATGTCTTCATATATATTAACGATTCTCCTAAACTTGATAAATGTCTATTATTTTATATTCTACCACAGCATAAATATTGCTACAACCTTTTAACAAAATTATAATTATTATAAAAGCAATAAAAAACGACATTTTTTTTATAGGTATTGACTTTATACTACACGTTTGATATATTGAAGGTAATATCAACTAAAAGCTGTAAAATTACGAGGGTGCAATGAATAATAAAGCACAAAAAAATTTGCAAGATGCAAAAAAATTGTTAGATTTAATTAAAAGAAATATGTCTATGTTAGAAAGTTTAGACAGTTACTGGACACATATAAATACAAGTTTTATAAATAAGCATAACAGTTTAAAAGACATTAAAGTAAAAGAAACTAAAACAATTATAAAAAAAATTGATAGTATTTTAACTAAGGCTCCAACTTATTATAATAACAATGCAGAAATTCTTTACAAACAAATAAGTGAAGATATGCTTGATTCAATTCACGAGTTAGACTTGACAAATAAAGAACAAAGGCAAGATTTTTATAAATTAGATAATGTTAATAGACCACTTCATTTTAGTTATTTAGATTATTTAGAATTAAAAAAAGAGTTTGAACCTACTTTAAATAGTATTAATTATGTAAAAAATAAATTAAAAGATCAGGTAAAACAAGAACAATCAGAACAAGAACTTTAAAAAACAAGCATTATTGCTTGTTTTTTATTTTAACTATTTATTTAAATTGATAATATAATGCTTTATTACAATATAAGTAGAGGTTTTTTTATGAAAGATTATTTTGTTACAACAATACCTGATAGGAGAGGTTTTAGAAGATTACATACAAAAGACTGTTATAGGTGTCGTCTTGAAAAAGAAAGAATTTATCTTGGAAGTTTTGATACTTGTGAAGAAGCATTAGAAAAAGCACAGCTTTACTATTCAAAAGTAGCATATTGTCCATTTTGTATGAGACATTGTGTTCCTGCAATAAAGCCACCTTACATACCACCGGAAGAATTATTTAAATAAAAATTTGTAATTTATTATTTTAGTGTTTAACTATTGGTTTTTTGAGTTAAAATAAGTAGTTAAACACTTTTTTATTAAATTAATAATCATTGCTATTAGTAACATAATGTAGGCTACCAATGTAAAACCAAATATATAACTTAGTAAAAATACAGGATAAGAGTAGTTTGCCAGAATTACATTTAGTATTGGCAAGTGATTGTCAAAAAATGGGCTTATAAAAAACATATTAAAGGTTGCTTCAAGCTCTGCAAAATGCGCAATATAATTCATTGTAAAAGCTATAATTAAAAATATTAAAAACACATTAACAGCACCAATCATACTTTTATGCTTTAAAGGTACTCTGCCACTTGCAATTAAGTATACTCCAGTTACAAGCATAAGCCCGTGATGCACCATTGTTTGAACGTTTATTGCAATTTTTTCTACATAAACATCTACTGGATATAACATAACAGCTAAACCAGCAAATAAGGCAAAGGTAGCTAAAAATGAATATAGTGCTTGCCTAATTTTTCCTTTAGTAAATAAAGCGACAACTAAAGCATAAATTGGTACAGAACAAAACTGAAAAGGAAAAATGTGCCAGCTATAGTTCCAACCAGTACTTGAATAAGGGTATATAGTTTGCTTAATAACTTCAAAAATAATAAGTATGCTTGCTATTGTTATAAGTATTTTTTTATTTTGAGCATCATCTGCATTACTAAACTTTTTGGCTACAAAAATAGTTATAGCTATTGTTAATATTAGAGCAATTATATGAAAAGTACCATACATTATAGGCCTTGTCATTTCTGCATTTAAAAAGTTTAGTATTTGTGTAAATAAGTTCATAATTTTCTCCTAAGTAATTACATAACATATTAATTTTAATAAACTTACTAATAATAGTCAACTATTATTTTATTTTGCACCCTTTTATCAGTTTTATTTACACCAAAAAAAACTAAGCATTATGCTTAGTTTTTTATTTTAGTTAACATAATAAGTGTTATAAATATAGCCGTTTTGTGTTTTAGAGATTACTACATTAATGACTACATTATTATTACTTTCTAAAATGTTAAATTGATTGTTTTGTAAATCAGTATCTGTAGCATGATTAGTTGGGTCAATTAATTCTACTGTAAATTCTGATGGTCTATAAATTGTAAAACTATGAGTTGCAGCGTCTGTTAACGCATACGTCCATACATCTAAATTAGTTGTATCTGAAAGTTTAATAAACGCAATCATTTGTGCTTCAGTAGTTGAATCAAAACTTACATTAATTGTAATAGTTGCTTCAAAGGTAAACGTACCTACAACTGTAATATCAGAAGTTGTACCAACAGCTATACTCTCTGGGTTCCAACCACCAAAGTCATAACCATTTGGTATGCTTGTTGGCGCTGTAAATGTTATAGAGTCTTCAATTGTATATTCTAGAGGGTTACTATGAGTTACCTGAGTTATATCTACACCGTTAGTTGAACTTTCATAAGTTATAGAATAAACTGTTGCACTAAAGTTTGCAGTAATTATTGCATTACCAGTTGACCCACTAGTTATGCTTGTTGGCGACCAACCTGTAAAGTCATACCCATTTGGAACACTACTTGGGGCAGTGAACGTAATTGTATTACTTTCTATCGTATAAGTGTTTGGGTTGCTATGAGATACATCTACTATATTTACGTTAGCGTTACCACTCTCGTAAGTTATATTATAGGTAATATCGTTTAGGTTTGCTGTAACTGTAATGTTACCGCTTGAACCACTTGTAATACTATTTGGTGTCCAGCTTACAAACTCATAACCGGTTGGCACGCTACTTGGTGAGGTAAATGTAATTGTAGAACTTTCTATAGTATAAGTGCTTGGGTTACTGTGAGTAATATCTACTATATCAACGTTAGCATTACCACTCTCGTAAGTAATATTGTAAGTTACTAAACTCCAACTTGCTACAACAGTTTTATTGCCTGTAGAACCACTAGTTATACTAGTAGGACTCCAACTGTCAAAGGTGTAGCCTGTAGGGTTAGATAAGCTTGTAAATGTAATAGTGTCACTTTCTATAGTATAGCTTGTAGGGTTTGAGTTAGCCATGCTTTTTGTATTCGTATACTCAATTGTATAAGTTATAACTGTCCATTTAGCATACAATATTTCATTACTTGTTATTGTGTCTGTAGTAAAGTTCCATGTGTTAGTAAGTGCTGACTCTTTATACCAAGCGTCAAAAGTGTATCCAGTTTTTGTTGGCTGAGTAGGCGCAGAAATTGTTGCATCATACCTTATGTTTGTAATATCACTAACTGAAGTACCACCGTTTGAGTTGAAACTTGCTGTGTATAAGTTACGGTCATAATATAAACTTAAAGTTAAGCTACCATCGCCTGCAATAATACCGCTTGCTACTCTGCTTGAGTGATTAGTGTTTTCTGTAAATCCAGTATAGCTTTGTGCAGTTGCTGTAGCCTCAGTATCTGTTGTTCCTGTTTGTGTTGTTGTTTCATATAAAGAGTAACCAGTACCTGAAACATCTTGTCTATAGTGTTTTGTTTGATACTCAGTATTAGTATTTGCCGTCCATTTTGCATATAAGTTTGAATTACTTGTCTTGTCCCAGTTTTTTGCACTTGTCATTGTATCTGTATAATACTTTTGTTCTAAAACTAAGAACTTATGTATTGTATAATTAGTTGAGTTTAAGCTTGAAAAATTAAAGTCCATAAAGCTATAATCAGGATATTTCTTTTCAATAAGTGTGTGTACACCATATACTCTATTACCATTAGTTATTATGTAATCGTCACTATTTAAATTTCTATCAATAATATCTATTGTAGATAGCGTTCCGTCATACGAAATATCAAATATCACTGTATAGCCATTTTCAAAATTATGATTGTCTGAGTAAGTTCCTCCAGGTGAGAACCTGTATGAATTTGAGGTTAGCGTACTAAACACTGTATTACTAACATAATCTGATGCATCATAATAACCGTCAAAAGTGTAGCCTTGTCTTGTTGGAGCTGTTGCTGATGGCATTGCACTATCATAAGTTGCTGTAACGCTATCACTTCCGCCTGTTCCGCCTTCTTTATTTAATGTTACTGTATAATCATTTGAAGTCCAACTAGCGTATATTGCAATGTTTCCTGTTTCTTCTATGTTAATAGAGTTTTTAGCCGTTGTTAAGCCACTATCATTAAACCAACCATCAAAGCTATAACCTGATCTTGTTGCATTATAAAAGTTAAATGCAGTGTTTCTTACATCTTCTATTGTATAACTACTTGGATTTGAAGCATGATTTGTGCCTTCATTTAAGTTATATGTAATTGTATATACTTCTATTTCAAAGCTTGCTGTTATTGTTTTATTGCCTGTAGATCCACTAGTAATACTACTTGGTGTCCAGCCTGTAAAACTATATCCAGCTGGCACTGATGAAGGTGCTGTAAATGTGATAGTTGAGTTTTCTATAGTATAACTACTTGGGTTACTATGTACTACATCTGTTATGTTTACACCTGCGTTTCCACTCTCGTAAGTTATGTTATAGGTTACAACATTCCAGCTAGCATCTATTGTTTTATTGCCTATTGAACCATTAGATATACTACTTGGTGACCAACTATTAAATGTATAGCCTGTCACAGATGCTAAATCGCTAAAGTAAATAGTCGAAGTTTCTATTGTATAACTAGTTGGATTAGAATTAGTTGCATTTTTTGTATTTGTATAACTAATGCTATAAGTTATTAGGTCCCAATTTGCAGTTACTGTTACATCTCCTGTTGAACCACTAGTAATGCTACTTGGCGTCCAACTATTAAATGTATAACCTGATGGGTCTGATAAGTCAGTAAATGTGATAGTATCACTTTCTATTGTATAGCTAGTTGGATTACTGTTTGTCATACCTTTAGTATTTTCATAATTAATTATGTATGTTTGAGCAGTAAAGTTACCTGTTACTGTCTCGTTACCTATTGAACCACTAGATATACTACTTGGTGACCAACCTGTAAACTCATAACCACTTGGTACACTACTTGGTGCATTAAATGTAATTGTATTGCTTTCTATAGTGTAACTACCTGGGTTACTGTGAGTTACGTCTACTATATCTACATTAGCATTACCGCTTACATAATCTATATTATATGTAATTTCACTAAAGCTTGCAGTTACTGTCTCGTTGCCTGTTGAACCACTAGATATACTAGTTGGTGACCAGCCTGTAAACTCATACCCATTTGGTACACCACTTGGTGCATTAAATGTAATTGTATTGCTTTCTATAGTGTAACTACTTGGGTTACTGTGAGTTACATCTGCTATATCTACATTAGCATTACCGCTAACATAATTTATATTGTAAGTTACTAAGTTCCAACTTGCAGTTACTGTCTTGTTACCTGTTGAACCACTAGCTATACTACTTGGCGTCCAACCATTAAATGTATAACCTGTTGCGTTTGATAAGTCAGTAAATGTAATTGTAGAGCTTTCTATTGTGTAGCTAGTAGGGTTACTGTTTGCCACGCCTTTAGTGTTTTCATAAGTTATTGAATAAGTTATTGCATTAAAATTAGCCGTAACTGTCACATTACCTGTTGAACCACTAGTTATACTACTTGGTGACCAGCCTGTAAACTGATAACCACTTGGCACACTACTTGGTGCACTAAATGTAATTGTCGAGCTTTCAACAGTATAGCTACCTGGGTTACTGTGAGTTACATCTGTCATACTAACGTTAGCATTACCGCTTACGTAAGATATATTATATGTAATTTCACTAAAGCTTGCAGTTACTGTCTCGTTACCTGTTGAACCACTTGTAATACTACTTGGCGTCCAACCATTAAATGTATAACCACTTGGTACAGTACTTGGCGCATTAAACGTAATTGTAGAACTTTCTATATTATAACTACTTGGGTTACTGTGAGTTACATTATTCATACTAACGTTAGCATTACCGCTAACATAATTTATATTGTAAGTTACTAAGTTCCAACTTGCAGTTACTGTCTTATTACCAGTTGAACCACTTGTAATGCTACTTGGCGTCCAACTATTAAATGTATAACCTGATGCGTTTGATAAATCAGTAAATGTGATTGTAGAACTTTCTATAGTGTAGCTAGTAGGGTTACTGTTTGCCATGCCTTTAGTGTTTTCATAAGTTATTGTATAAGTTATTACACTAAAGTTAGCCGTAACTGTTACGTTACCTGTTGAACCACTTGTAATACTGCTTGGCGACCAGCCTGTAAACTGATAACCACTTGGTACACTACTTGGTGCATTAAATGTTATTGTATTGCTTTCAACAGTATAACTACTTGGGTTACTGTGAGTAACATCTGCTATATCTACGTTAGCATTACCGCTTACGTAAGATATATTATATGTAATTTCACTAAAGCTTGCAGTTACTGTCTTGTTACCTGTTGAACCACTAGTAATGCTACTTGGCGTCCAACCATTAAATGTATAACCACTTGGTACACTAGTTGGAGCACTAAATGTAATTGTAGAACTTTCTATATTATAACTACTTGGGTTACTGTGAGTAACATTACTCATACTAACGTTAGCATTGCCGCTAACATAATTTATATAGTAAGTTACTAAATTCCAACTTGCAGCTACTGTCTTGTTACCTGTTGAACCACTTGTAATGCTACTTGGCGTCCAACTATTAAATGTATAACCTGATGCGTTTGATAAATCAGTAAATGTGATTGTAGAACTTTCTATAGTGTAGCTAGTAGGGTTACTGTTTGCCATGCCTTTAGTGTTTTCATAAGTTATTGAATAGGTTATTGCACTAAAGTTAGCCGTAACTGTTACATTACCTGTTGAACCACTTGTAATACTGCTTGGTGACCAGCCTGTAAACTGATAACCACTTGGTACACTACTTGGTGCAGTAAATGTAATTGTATTGCTTTCTATAGTGTAACTACTTGGGTTACTGTGAGTTACATCTGTCATACTAACATTAGCATTACCGCTTACGTAAGATATATTATATGTAATTTCACTAAAGCTTGCAGTTACTGTCTTGTTACCAGTCGATCCACTAGTAATACTACTTGGCGTCCAACCTGTAAACTCATACCCATTTGGTACAGTACTTGGTGTACTAAATGTAATTGTATTACTTTCTATATTATAAGTACTTGGGTTACTGTGAGTAACATTACTCATACTAACGTTAGCATTGCCGCTAACATAATTTATATTGTAAGTTACTAAGTTCCAACTTGCAGTTACTGTCTTATTACCTGTTGAACCACTAGTAATGCTACTTGGCGTCCAACTATTAAATGTATATCCCGCTGGGTCAGATAAATCAGTAAACGTGATTGTAGAACTTTCTATAGTGTAGCTAGTTGGGTTACTGTTTGCCATACCTTTAGTATTTTCATAGGTAATAGAATAAGTTATTGCATTAAAGTTTGCTGTAATTGTTACTGTTGATGCACTATCTGCTTCTACTATTTCATAAGTTGCAGTTTCATTTGTTGAGTTTGTAACAGTACCTGCTCCATTTTCTGTCCAGTTAGCAAAGTTATACCCAGTGCTTTCTGAAGCACTAATTGTGATGTTAACACCTACTCTGTTTGCTGTGTAACCGCTCCAGTTTAGGTTTTGATTACCAGTAGTTGCCCATTTCCAGCTTGAACTACCAGCAGCTGACGGACTTTCGTTCATACTAATTGTAACTGAGTCACCTATATACCATGCATGTAAAGTTACATTTCCAAAAGGCATAGTAAATGTGTAAGTTTGACTACTACTTTCTAGGTTAGCATCACTCGTATCGTCTAAATACCAGCCTAAGAAAGTGTATCCAGTTTTTGGAGCTGCTGTTACTGTTACGCTTGAACTATGAGGTAAAGTTAAGTTCTTGTTTGAACCAACACTACCTGAATTTATTTTTACTGTACCGCCTAAACTACTTACATCTACACTATTTGTTACTGCTCTAGCATTTAAACTAAAGTTTTTCATAAATCTAGCATAGTAAGTGGTGTTAGAGTCTGGCATATTAAATGTATAAGTAGAGTTAGTTGAAAGCGTTGTTCCGCCACCATCTGCTTGAGTGTTCCACTCTATAAATGAGTAGCCTGTCTGACTTGCAGCAGCTATATTAACTTGATCGTTATAAACAATACTATTATTAACGCTTGAACCTGTAGTTCCGCTATTAATTTGAACACTACCACCAGTACCACTTACAACATTATCAGTTGCAGATATTGCTGTTAACGTTCGTGTATTCCTTGACCATGAAGAATACCAAGTTGCATTCCCACCTGTTATATTAGTGCTTCCGTTAACAATTGAACCGCTTACGTTTGAAGCCAATTTACCAATTGCTGTATTCCAGTCTTCAAAAGTAAAGCCTTCTCTTGTAGGGTTACTTGGCATACTATTTATACTATAATTGTCAACAACATCAATTGAAGCATAATCAGATGTATTTTCTATATTTATTGCACTCATTTTAGTAGATTCTCTTGATGATACATACAAAGTATGCATACCTTGAGATAAGCTTTGAGTTGACCATGTTCTCCACATCCAGCTTGCGCTAGAACCTGTGTGCCATACTGTACCTATACTATCTACACCCATATAAAAACTATCGTGTGATCCATCGTATGCATAAATATGTGCGCTAATTTCATAATCGCCCGCTGTAGGTACATAAAAGTCATATTCATAATAATGGCTAGTACCACTTGAGCTTCTTATAATATAGTCGTTAAAATATGATGTATCTGCGTCTGTAGTATTAACACTGAAAGGAGTGCCTGTAATTCTACTTGGTTGTGACGCTCTTATTAAGTTGCTATCTTTAAATGTTACAGTTGCTTTCCATATAGCATACCAAGTTTCGTTGCTTGCACCTATAACTGTTGAACTACTTACATTAGCATTTGTTGCACTGCTTGAAGTGTTCCAGCCAACAAAACTCCATCCACTTCTAGTTGGATTACTCGGCATACTTACATCAGCATCACTACTAATTGACTCATTATAAGTTACACTTCTAGTAGCATGTGTACTGTTGATACCATAATTTTCTTTAAATGTTACCGTATAGTTGTTAATAGTCCAATCAGCATATAATATTTTGTTATCGGCAATGTCCCAGTTTCTTGCACTTGCCATACTGCTTGTATAATATTGAGTACCTGAGCCACCAGTTTGAGTATAGTAGCCTTGGAAAGTATAGCCTGTTCTTATAGGCTTACTAGCACTAGGCATACTACTGTCATATGTTGCAGTTATAGAGTCAGATCCATTTCCATTCCATAAGTAAGCATCGTAAGGCGAACTTATAGTAAATGGGTAGCTACAAAAACTACTAATGTCATAACCACCACTACTGCTAGTTTTTGACATATAACCTACTATAGAATCGTTTGAATTAGGAGTGAATGAGTAATGACTGCCTCCGTTAGCATAATACCTCCATTCACCGTTAATAAATTGCACAACTCTAAATGGGGCTGTATTATAAGATTCTAAAGAGAACCTAGACATATCAGAGCCAGCGAACAAAATAAATCTTGTACCTGTTGTGCTACCTTCTAAGTTAGTTGATAACTCATAAGGTGACCCTGGAGAGTAGGTATTATCTTGTAATAAATAAGTATAACTATTACCGTTAGGGTGAGTAAATGTTCCTTCTCCAAAACTCATTTCTCCTGCATTATATCCGCTTATATTAGTGTTATCATTCATACTACCACTATAAGTGCCGCCAATAGTCATGCCATTAATTTCTTCATTAGAATCAAAAGTATAATCAAGTTGTTTATCAAAAGTAACAGTATAAGTTTTTGGTGTCCATTGAGCTTCAACAGTTATATCACCATGAGATGTTTTGTATATTTGAGATATAGTATTATTTACTGATGCATAACTAGCACTAGATTTATAAACGGTTGCATCAGTTACTGTTTTTACAGTCCAGTGACTAAAGTTGTATCCTGTTCTTGTTGTGTTTGTTTTAAGGTTAAATGTAGGAGTATCTATTTGGTAAGAATCTGAACTTAGAGGACTTCCACCGTTAGTGTCATATGCTACATTGTAAGTTAATTTTGACCATTGTGCTGTCATAGCAACGTTATCAGCTGGCATAGTAAAAGTTGTGCCACCTGAATAATTACTATCATTGTGGCTAGACTTCCATCCATTAAATGTATAGCCTTGTCTTGTTATATTATCTAAAGTATAAGTTGCTGAACCATTCATTCCATAAGTAGAATTTACATTAGAAACAGAAATATAATTGTCAAAAGTATTATCACTAAGTGTTGCACTTGAATTGTAATTAACTTGTTGCGTGCTTGGCAACCTTTCATATGCTACTCTTGTTCCTAGATCAATTGTATGACCTCTTGATGTTTCTATATATAAACCTTGGCTTGAAGAATTGTAAACCTCTGACCAGTTAGTTGCGTCTGTACTTATGCGAGTTACTACATCATAGTATGCTCTTGTTCCACCATGGTAATGCCATATTCTCAACTTGTCTATATTCATTATAGAACCTAAGTCAACTTTTACACTTGTAGTGCTATCGTATGGTGAATAAGTTGTAACACCATCGTTTAATAATGGGTCGTTAGGGTCAACGCTTACAGATGAATTATTTGCAGGTAAAGCAACATTAACACCAGAGGAATTAATGGCTTGCACTTCTACAAAATGACTGCCTGTATTTGCAGTGCTCTCATGTATGTATGTGTTTATATATCTTACTTGTTCAGTTAAACTTGTTTCTCCGCTATTATAAGACAAATCATAACCTATTATATCCCAATCAGCATAATAAGTGTTATTTGAAGTTATGTTAGATTCACTTGTATGAGGTCCATTAGTTAAACCGCTGTCTGAATACCAACCTTCAAAAGTGTAACCTGTTTTTGTTGTAGAAGGGAATGTGCCTGAGTTTTGCCCGTAATATA
>Ga0306906_1000059_pt1 | contig 69695 bp, 103 predicted proteins | sample AntRauTorcE11897_FD_190405 | JGI IMG/M metagenome (GOLD analysis project Ga0306906, IMG submission 190405) | Saline lake microbial communities from Rauer Islands, Antarctica - Metagenome Torckler E11 #897 (v2) (version 2) | ecosystem: Environmental > Aquatic > Non-marine Saline and Alkaline >...
CCGTCGGGACCATCGTCACCCCCTGCTCCACCACCACCAGCCCCCCCTGATCCCGCTGTTTCAGTATCGGGCATAACTCCACCCCCACCACCACCTGCATAAGTTGTTGCAGAACCCGTAATACTTGAAGATGCACCATCACCTCCATCACCACCGCTTGAACCTCCATCACCCCCTGCTTCTGATGCTCCACCGCCACCACCACCAGCATGTATTGTTGCTCTTGCGTCATTGCCACCATTATAACCTTGGCCTGCAGTTCCTGATCCTGGGTCTCCTTTTGTACCTGCTCCACCCCCTGAGCCTCCTGAAGGTGCTGTAACACTACTATTCCCTTCACCTCCACCTCCACCACCAATGGCTGTAAAAATGCTTCCAAATATTGTGTTACTTCCATTGTTCCCAATTCCACTAGATGAAGCACCTCCTGCACCTATTGTAATAGATTGAGACCCTGCAAGTATTTCTGAAGTATCTTCTTTAAATCCTCCTGCACCACCTCCACCTCCACGGCTTCTGCCACCACCTCCGCCACCAGCAACAACCAAATATTCCATTATACCACCAGAAGAAACTGAAAAGGTTCCATTGGAAGTAAATTCATGAACTCTATATGTATCAGATCCAACAGTGATATTATAGATTGAATTCCCACCTGTAGCATACGGGAAATATGACATGACAGGTTTCCAGGTACCGCCATCATTTACATGAGGAACGGCTTTTTCAGTCCACACACCATTTTCTTTGATCCAGACATTTTTAATCTCTGTCCACGTACCGCCAATTTTAAAATGAACTTGTTTAGTCATGCTGTAAATAGATATCACCATCAACGCCGCCACTTGGAGCCGCAGTGCCATAGGTTATTTTACGTTTTTGATCTGCGTTTAAAGTTGTTTCATAACTTCCTAAATCACTTATTTGTGATTCTGTAATTGTTAATGAAGTCTGATGTTGTGTAACATTAGAAGCTGCTATTCGTCCATCAGCAAAAGTTCCAGAAGTAATATCAGATGCTGAATGATTATGAGCGGTTGGAGTACGTGCATCACTTAACCGGCTGTCATTTCCCTGACACACATCGCCTGCTGCAGAACCAAAATCTTTATTAAATGCCGTGTTTTTTGAAAACGTAGGTTCTTTACCATTTAAATCTGTTTGAAGACCTACCACGTCACTAATAGCATGGGAATGTTCAAGCAGAGTATACCGGCCATCTAAGTTAGCTGACTGATTGGCTGCTCCTGTTATTGTAGCTGACAGGAGTCCTGTAGTGTCGTCGAAAGATAAAGCAGACAAAAAGTAGTTGGTATCAGTATCTGGAAGAGTTGCCCAGGTTCCGTCACCACGTAAATAATTTGATGTGCTGGAATTAAGATCTATAGCAGCTACTGTTCCGGCATCGGTAATTTCGGAAAGTGTATGAGTATGTGATGCTGCGGCAGCTCCTATTTCTGTTAAATTCCAGGAAACAGCGGCTGAGCCATTAACACTTTTCCCGGTACTTCCGATTGTTATAGTCCGGGATGTGCCTCAGGAAGAGGTTGTTATATTGGCAGAGCCGTCAAAAGCGGCGCCATTTATAGTCCGGGGAGTTTGTAAAGATGAAGCTGTATCAGCATTTCCTGTGAGGGGCCCTGTAAAAGAAGCGGCTGTTATGCCACCTACTGCGAAAAGGTCACCGTTCATTTCAGTATTACCTGAAACAATTAGACCTTTACGTACCTTAAATTCATTTGCCATATTTTATCTTCATTTTCCAATAAAATTTCTATGTTATTAAATATATTCTTTAATTAAAGGATTGTCAAAAATTAAAGACCAAATCTTGTTTTAGTTATATTGTAATTTTGAAGAACTTCATCCGGAGGTAAGTATTCATTATATATCTGGATAGAGCTGATGGACCCATATAAAGGGTATCTAGGATTATCACTTGTTGCTCCTATATAAAAAGATTCATTGGTATCAGTAAAACTGTCTAATGTATATACTTTAACCTCTTCTCCGTTTATATATACATAACAGGTTTCTCCATCTCAACTGTTAGTCACATTATATCATGCACCTATTGTTGCCTCGGTAGACGTATAGCCGGGAGCCCACCCAGACCCAATAGATCCAATTATACGGCCAGGGTTAAAGGCTAGCCCAGAATAAATTGCTGCGTAGCCGGCTTCATCTGAATCGGGAACCCCACCTTGATAAAAAATAGCGCGATAAGTAGGCGGACCGTCCTCAATCGAAAATCAACATGAGGTTGTTAATTTTATAGTATTTGATAAAAAAGAATTTACTACCCCATATGAGTTACCATTATTGAAAACTAGTTTCCCGCCATTTGAATTATCAAAACTAGGGGCCCCACTCAGAACAGCGTGATTTCCTTTGCCACTTAAATCATTTCATATATTACCTGTGCCTGGATAAGACCTTGGGTTAGCAGCATCTAAATAAAGAACCAGCCCATCAGTTACTATCCTAGGTGAATAAAAGTAAGCCATTAAATCCCTCTGATAAGTGTTTTTATTGACCAGTCGTTTGTAACAGTGTTGGCTAAAAGCCTTATATCCCCTGCTGACTCGTCTACCGAAAAGACTACTTCTGAAGTATCACCTAAATCAGCTGTAGAAGTTTCTGTATACTCAATACTTGTTCCGTTGTAAATAGCATAAACCGTTCCGGCCCTCATATTAGTTCCTTGCTTAACAACATAATCAAAAAAGACAGCAGCATAATCAGCTGAAGAAGCTGTTGCAATAATACGAGCAGCGCCAGTATCGACATCGAGGTTCTCTTGGTTTGAAAGAAGAACTTTAGAGACTTTAAAGTTTTGGTTAGTCGTTGCTACGGCTCCATCAATAATCATAGCTTCATCCCCAAATGTTCCCATCTTAATAGTGTTATCCGCATTAACCTCTAAAATAGGTATACCTGAAATATCATTTACAGAGAATAAAACACCGTTTAAAGTGTCAGTGATTGAGAAAAGCTGACCTGCGGATCCCATAATTTCAAATATTGTTTCTCCCGGATCCGATACATTGATCGTCAAAGCACCAGTCATTGTGTCGCCGGCCTTAGCCACCTGTTGTACATTATCAACATTCGCTAAACCTACATCTGTTGGTGTAAGCCCAATTATTCGGTCGCTGGGGATAGTTCCTTGTCTTAAAAATCCATCAGCGGATACTTGCCAGTTGACTGTATCTGAAAGACCTTTAAAAGTCATAAAGTAGCGATCACTGTCGCTGGATGAAATACTACCAGATAAAAGTGTTGCTCCTGCACCGGAATTAGTGGAAGCTGATAAATCTAGTAAAGCGTCTGTAACATGAGAATCCGCTGTAATCACATTACGCGCTGCTGATTGTAAGTAGCGGACATCGTAGTCAGCTCTGCTATAATCATCAACGCTGCCTAGCCCCACATCGGCTTTTGTGGTAGCTTGGGCTCTCAAGGACGTATACGTTCCGGCAGAATTAAAAGAGTCCTCTGTTAAAGCAAAAGTAGTTCCAGTAAGAGTTATGCCGGCTCCGGCAATATAAGTAGTATTAGTAAAAGAAGAGTTAATGGTAACAACACCACCCGCAGAGTAACCAAGAGATATATTACTTCCGGCTACCAGGTCCAATGTTCCGTTGCTGGGCACTGTGGTTCTTTGCGTTCCATTGGTTTTTAAATTCCATGACACATAGTTATCGTAAGTAGGTACCCCTGTAAGCTGTGCTCACCCGATTGAAAGTGCAGCTTGGTATTGAGTTACATCTCCTTGTGTAACTGTATATCCTGTTATATATCCTTGTAAAGAGTGATCTCCTCATCCAAAGGCGGTATCCCAGTCTGTTTTATTATAGCCAGTAATAGCAGTGTCAGCGCTAAAGAAGTCATCGATTTCAGTTTGTGAATATTGAGCTACATCCAGAACGCTACCCAGCCCTACATCGGCCTTTGTTGTAGCTTGAGCTCTAAGAGAAGTATATGTTCCCGAGGAGTTAAATATATCACCTTGGTGGTATTTGTTTGTGGCTCCTTCTGCAATATTGTCGGTTGTTAAAACAACGGCTCCGGTAAGTGTATTTACTGAATCAACAGTATTTACCTGAGCTCCAGTCTCTATTCCGAATAATTTAGTTTTTTCAGCAGATGTATAGTCTTCTTCAGAAAGTCCTTTGCCCGCTACTTCGTCTACTTTTGAATCTAAGGAAGATTGCAGGTTAGTAATCTTTGAAATAGCGATGTTTGTTCCGGCCCACCATGCAGCTGTAGCTTGTCTTACTCGTTGAGCAGTTCAGGCTCTGCGGGTAGTCGATGTTCCAGCTTCAGCTTCAGATTGGAGAACTGTCGAGGCTGTCCATTCTCTTGAATTACTCAGTCGAGAATCGCCTTCTATAATATAAGTTTCTGAATGCGCTTCATCACCGTGAACTACCGGTGTTCTTGCATTTGACAGTCTTGAATCATCACCCTCGGTCACTGTTTCTGCGGTGGTCCCGAAGTTCTTATTAAAAGCAGTGTTCTTTGAGAATGTTGGCTCTTTGGTATTTAATGCTGACTGGAGATCTGTTTGGTTTGAAAGCGTTCCGTTTATTTCACCCCAAATAGCTGTTTGACCTGTCAACTGGATATATTCTGTACCTGACCATCGGTACATAAACCCCGTGTCTTCAGCTATATAAACTTTACCCGTTTCTCCAGTTGCTGGAAAAGCAGCTAAATTAGCGTGAGTTGTTACTTCTTCTAATACACTTAAATCAGGTTTATTTAAAAGATCAGAATAGCTTCCAGTTTTACCTACAACAGATATATCAGCATCTACTGCTTTAGCTGCCAAAGCTGTAGCTAATCCATCTATATTTCCTATAATATGATTATGGCTATCGTCGGCTATGGTTACAGTTATAGATGTTGTTCCGAATCCGGAGACATCGCCTGTAAGAGCAATTGTTTCATTACCCGTTAAATAGTTTTCAGAATGTTTTTCGTTACCATGGGTCAATGGTGTTCGATCATCAGACAGCCTTGAATCATCTCCTTCTGTAACTGTCCCAATGGTAGAACCAAAGTTTTTATTAAAAGCGCTATTCTTAGCAAAGGCCGGTTCAGCTCCTGTGTCTGCAGCAGTTGTAGCTTGCGCTCTAAGATTCAAATAAGTACCGGAAGAATCAAAAACGTCGCCTACATTTACTTGGGCTTCTGCTTCTATGCCGGATAATTTAGTCTTTTCGCTATCTGTATAAGCGTTGGTGTTTAAATTAGACTCATAAGCTGTTTTAATTTCTCCGGCTGTTTGATCAGCAGTAGCCCCGGATTCAATTGTATCCAATTTTGTTTTTTCAGAACTAGCAGCTCACCACGCTGAAATAGATTGACCAACTCGTTGAGCAGTTCAGGCTCTGCGGGTAGTCGATGTTCCAGCTTCAGCTTCAGATTGGAGAACTGTCGAGGCTGTCCATTCTCTTGAATTACTCAGTCGAGAATCATTGCCTTGTGTGACAGTTCCTACAGAAGAGCCAAAGTTCTTGTTAAAAGCTGTGTTTTTTGAAAAGGTTGGTTCTTTCCCTGCTAAAAGATTAGTAACCTCGACTTGGGTATATTTATCTAAGTCTGGAATTTGCGACTCGGTGATACTTAAAAAAGATTGGTATTGAGTTACATCTCCTTGCGTTACTGAATAACCAGTTATATATCCTTCCAGAGAGTGATCTCCTCAGGAAAAAGCTGTGTCCCAATCAGAGTTATTATATCCTGTGATTGCTGTAGTCCCGCTGAAAAAATTATTAACTTCCGTCTGAGAATATTGAGCTACGTTTAGTACAGCGGATAACCCGACGTCTGATTTATCCAGTGTGACAATGCCTGTTTTGCCAGCTACTGAATCAACTAAATTAACTTCTGCACCAGCTTCTATGCCTGCAAGCTTACTTTGTTCACTATCAGTATAAGCATTAGTATTTAGATTAGACTCATAAGCTGTTTTAATTTCTGAAGGAGATTGGTCTTCGGTTGCATTTCATTCAATGCTAATTAATTTGTTTTTTTCGGTAAGAGTATAGTCTTCCGAAGACAACCCTTTTCCTGCTACTTTATCTACTTTATCATCTAAAGCGGATACTAAATCAGCTTGGTCAGTTATAGTTCCTAGTATCTCTCCCCAAGAAGTTCCTGTTCCTACGCTGAATTGTGTTCAATCAGAGCCAGTATACAGATGTATAGAATCATTTCCAACTATTTCAATAACATAAGCATCGCCAGCCGATGGGTTAGCAGGAAGATCCCCTATTGAGGCAAGGCGGTTAATTACATTAATACCCTGTATAGCTAAACCTGCAGCAGTTTCTGCATCAATCTTAAATACTTCTGCTTGATCTCTGTATCCCATTGATTGGGTAGCATACCCGCTAGATCATAAAGAAGAGGTTTCAGCATTATCAGCATAAGTAGAGGCAGCGTTTCTATAACCTAGGGCACTTGTCATATATTGTTCTGAGAGGTCCCTAGCCGCCTCGGATTCATTCTTCGCAGTTACGGACCCGTCTCTTGCTAATTCAGAAGCTGTCTGGGCAGATTCGGAAGCCTGGCGGGCAATGATAGCCAGGTCTTTCTCTGCTGTAGCTAATAAAGCAGAGTCTTCGGACTTGGCTGCATGATGAAGGGAAGAATATTTACCGGTTACAACTTCTACATCTTCGAGCTCTTCTGCTCAATCTTGTGACAAATCCCGGGCGGTTTCAGATTGATTCTTTGCCGTTACTGATCCATCTCTTGCCAACTCGGAAGCGGACTGTGCCGACTGAGAATCGTCTCTTGCAGTTTCAGATGCTAGTTGAGCTGTTTGGGAAGCATCTCTTGCAGTTTCAGATGCTAGTCGAGCTGCAACTGCTCCGTCCTCCGCTGTTTCAGATTGTATTCGAGAAGTATTAGCTACAGAGGCAAACGAAGACGCGGCGGACTCACTATTAGAAGCGTTGGTCTCGCTGGTTGCTGCATTTGATTCACTGGTGGCTGCATTTGATTCAGAGGTAGAGGCGGCGCCGGCAGATGAAGCAGCATTAGTTTCACTTAGAGCTGCTGCACTTGCAGACTCCTGAGCTTTAGCTGAATGGTGTAAAGCAGAGTATTTACCAGCTTCTACTTCACTGTCTTCAAGTTCTTCTGCTCATTTCTCAGCTTTATACTGGCTTAATAAGGCTGCTGTTTCGCTATCCACTGCATTAGATTCAGATAAAGAAGCTGCACTTGCAGATGATGCAGCGTTAGTCTTACTAATTGCGGCAGCTGTTTCGCTTGTTGCGGCGGCTGATTCAGATAAAGAAGCTGCACTTGCAGATGATGCAGCGTTAGACTCACTGGTTGCAGCATTAGACTCGCTGGTTGCTGCGGCTAATTCACTTGCTGCTGCGGCTGTTTCGCTTAGAGCCGCTGCATTAGCAGAAGCGTCTGCAGCTGTTTCTGAAGCAGATGCTTCGGATGCACTGAGGGCAGAAGCTGTTTCACTTGCTGCTGCATTAGACTCGCTGGTTGCTGCCTCGGAAGCTTTAGTAGAAGAAATGTCTGCAGAGTCTTGGGAGTCTTGTGCACTTTGTTCTGATTGTGCTGCAAAATGTAAAGCCGAGAACTGGCCGGGCTCTACCTCAATTCCTTCGGGGTTGTTGGCTCATTCAGATGCTTTAGTAACAAATGATTCCAAAGAAGAAATATCTCTGATATCCCCGGCCAGTGTTATATCTGTTACATACCCTGTTGAACTTAGATAGACCTCTATATTAGGCTTGTCTCCTTCAGCTCCGGGACCTACCCAATCAGCAACTTTTAAAACTCTACGTTCCCCATCAGCTACAATAGCTAAATGAGGAGAAAATCCACTAATTCCAATAGGCCCCGTAGGCCCACGGTAGTCCATGCCTTCTCCCTGATCTGGAAAAGATGAGCCTCCTCAGGTGTATAATTGTCCATCTTCTTCTACAAAATAGGCCTGGCCGCTATCTTCAATATCAAGGTCAGCTGGAAGATCCTGGTATGTATTAACATTCCCTTGTATAACTACAGATCCGCCTAATTGGCCTAATTTTTCATATTCATCACCTGTCCACGTCCATAAGTAATTTTGAATAACATAAGAGTCTCCTACTTGCCCGGTACCCGGCAGCTCTGATGAATCGGCAAGCCAGCCTATAACCTTTATACCCGAGGCTGAAGATTCAAATTGTAAAAAAGAACCTACCTCCGCTTCAAGCTCTTTTCCCAGCCTCATTACTAGCTTAGTATCTCTTTTAAAAAACTTTAAGTTTTTTAAGATTTCTCTTAAATCAATTGTATTCATAACTTGCTAGTATATAACGTATCTTGTCTGGTTGTAAATTACAAATCGCTGTCCTGGCTGTAAATCTTTTAAACTCACGGATGCTACAAAAGGTTCTATAGAATAATCATATATTTCATCATCAATGTGGACTAGACTTAGTTGGCCTTGCTGCTCTATAGGGGCTCCAAGCATCTCTAATGTTCTAGTCCTTTGTACTGAATATCGTTTACTTTTTTCAGGATCTACAATAATGTCTCCAGGCTCCAAAGGTGGTCTATTTAGCATAGATAAAACAATATCGCTTGGATAAAATTCACCCCAAATAGATATGTCCTTGGCACGAGGATTTGGGGTTACCATGCCGGCCATGGGTATGGGCTTATAAAAGCCATTTCTCCACCCAGTTCCATAAGGATCTTCTGCGGACGTTTCTCCTGTTGGGGTCATTAATATTGGGTCCCAAGTATCCGGGTCGCGCTCTCCTCAACTTCTTTTCTTTAATAACATAAAAAGCCTACCGGACTTTTTTAGGCCAAGAACTTTATGATTGTATATCTTTAACCATTTACGGTTTGGGATCCGGTCATTAAGATAAGTATAATCGCTTATAATAAAATTTTCAGGGCTAGCAACTTCTTTGACTTTTACTTTGTAATACCAAGTACGTGTTCCGTGTTGTAAGCCTAGTAAACTAGAGTCAGTATAAGTATATTGGGTTGGGTCAAAATTTTCCTCAATCAGTTCATACTCGTCTAAATCATCCTCATTGGGAGCTTGGCTTCTATAGATATCGATAGCTAATAAAGTCAAATCAAAGCCTGGAAGCTCTGTTTCATCTGTAGAAAACTCTCAATGTAAATCAATTATAGAGGATGCAAATCGGGTAACCTTTAAACTTTTTAAGGTTACATTAGTGCCCGCTATTGTTAAAGTAGTACTCACTGTGGCTTCCTCCGTATGCTCCGTTTATATTCATCGATCTTTTATAAGCTTGAGCCCCCCGTCGGTATTGTGCTATTAGCATATTAAATAATGCCATATATCTTCCATATACATCTTGATCTTTAACGGTAATGCCGCCACTATCATTATAGGACAAAACATTTCGAGCGCTTAATATGCTTTGGGAAACTAGTACATTTAAAACAGCTCCCTGTCTTAATATTGACCATGGGATTCTGGAAAAATGGCTTGTATGTAAGTCTACTGGCTCAAACTCATTGTTTACTTGATCCCACGTATCTATTAAGGCGTTAAATAATTCTAAATCAGTACTTTCTTCAACGCCTAGTAATTCGTTAGATTCAGTAAAATCTTCCAAGTATCTGCGAAGTCTTAATACATACTTATTAGCTTCTTCCGGAACTTCATTCAAAAATAAATAATCATCAATCATAAATAAAATATATTCATTTACCGCAGATTAGTCAAACTTATTATAGAATTCATCTCTTGGTATTTTCGCTATATAAATACCCGCTGTAAAATTCCAATCACCTTCATAATGAATATCGTCTCTGTACCCATAGAACAGGTACATAAACCCATCTTTCTCTATAACGCTAAATGGTGAAGTTTGTCCGACCTCTACACAATCTTTACATGTTGCGTTTGGAACTTCACCTGGAGTTTTTCTTTCATGAAATTCAGGGGGGATTATACTTTTATTATCTAATAATTGGACTTTACCGTCTTTAAATATCCCAGGAACCAAGATTGTTTCCCCAGTAAAACGAAATCTTCTGCTAAATGGGTAGTCTTTATTCCCCGCTTCGCGCTCTATAATCCTACCTTTTTCTTTTTTGTAAAGCTTTATTACTATTCTATTTTTATCGATAAGTATAGAAGAATAAAAGTCTGCAATTCCATTTTCATTTTCATTTGTCCATCCGGCTGTTTCTTTTGTATCATACCACTTTGGATCCGCAATTATCTTTCCATCGCTCCAGGTCTTGCCCCCATCTTTAGAGGTATGTGAAGAAATCCCTCTTCTATCTTTAAGGGTTTCATCTATAACCCTCTCATCTAACCAGTCAGGTGCATATTTTTTAAAGGCTTCTTTAATTTGTGGAATATCTTTAACATTAGGGTACTTAGGCATATCATCGCCTCATCCCCCTACTTCTTTAGATCTATTACCCCTGACCCGACCAGTAGCATAAATAGTACCATTTATTTCATTGAGTAAAAGAGCTCCATCTAATTTTCAGTCATAGGATCCTTTAAAAGTTAGCTTTGTAAGGTCATCGGAAACATCAAAAAACTTAATTTGATCCCCAGACTCGCTTTTGAGTTTTTCTCTATAGAAGAGCACTTCCCCATTAGGTCGTTGATAGTAATGTCCACGTTCTTGTATACTAGATTTTCGTGGCCCGGACCAGCTTTCTAAATCACTGCTTTCGAAATAAACCATTTCAGAAGACTTTCGGTCCCAGCCGTATGATCTTCATTTTCCTTTATAATTAATAACTCCATTTACAGCTGGGGTGTAAACTCCATTCTTGTTATCTTCATGAATAGTTATCTTCTCTACCTTATCTGTAGGTTCTGGCTCAGGATCAGATTTCTCAACCGTAACTATTGGAGTGGCAAAACTGCCTGCGGTCATTTGTATTACATACTTCTTAGAGACGTCTACCCCTCCTATAATATATTCCCCACTATCTTTTTCTACAGGGGCCGGAGTATACTTGGTGTTTTCAATCATGTCAATAATTGATATTCAGGATTTTCCTTCTTTTTTAAACCGTAAGTCTACGAACTCCTCTGTGTTAGCAGTTCATGTAACTTTAATCTTATTACCATCCCAGTAAGCCCTTAAATTCCCAATAGGGTTTGGTTCGGGTTCTATCACATCATTGTTTGTTATAGCATCAATCCAAGCTTTTTCTAACTCGGGCATTTCATTTAATCCTACCCAATTAGTAGATGTTTCTCATTCCCAAAATAATATTCCTACAACGTCACTGCGTTCTCGCGCATATCTCATATACCATTCAGGTGATTCTAATGGGGGCTTTCTCCAAGGATTCCCACCTGCACCTTCTTTTGTATAAAATGTTTGAGCTGTGATAACAATTTGAGGATTATCAATTGTTTCTCGTACATTTTTATATACAGCATCAGCATGGTCTCTGAATTCTTCATAGTTATTAATCTGAATATAACCTTCAGGAGCGTCTTTATCGAAAAATGGATACAGATTATTACCAACGTGTTTTAAATTTTTAGGAAACTGATTTCTCAACAGCATCCCCCTTGTAAATGTAAAGGTATATGGAAGATCTCCATATTGTTTGCCCGCTTCATCTACAATATTATACATCTGCTGTTCTGATAGTTTTGTTGGCTCATCTCTAAGAATAACAAACTTTATATTTTCGTGACCTACAGTATTAAACCCATTTACATACCAACCAATTCTTTTTCTATGGTCATATTCACTTTCATCGGGTTCAAATCCACCAATACTTGGAATAACTTTTAATCCACTATCAACAACTGGTTTCATAAGTTTTACGTTAGCAGAGCGAGATTGGCCGGCTGTGCATAAAGCTTTTAGTGGGTTGTCATCAGGTACTTCTTCAGAATACCAAAATCCAAAAAATAAATCCGATGTTGGTTCTGGTATTGGTTCGGGGTCGGGTGTTGGTTCTGGTATTGGTTCTGGTTCCCCAGTCATCTTATATAACTCTTCAACTTTTGCTGAAGCGTTGTTCAAGTTATATTCTAATTCGTCAAGTAATTCTTTTATTGTTTTGCTCATAATTATATAATTATTTTAAAGTTTTTAAAGTATGCGTTCATATTATCTTTTTTTAGGGGAGCTAGGGACTAGCTTTTCCCTGAGTTCATTAACTAGTTGTTTTGACTGATTAATTTGCTCTTTAATATAGTCTAATTGATTTTTCCTATATTAATATATTACTTAATATATCACTAATCAAGAGAAGTTAGTAAACCAAAACCCTCAGTTAAAACAATATTGTCAGAAAAAGATGTATTTATAAATAAATCAGCAGTTTTGGGATTGAACAGAAATTTAAACTTAAAGTCTGCTATCCTTAGAATACGGATAAGTGGATCCCCGGTGGGCTTAATATTTGTTTCATCTAAAAGCTCGGGGTCTCTAAGAAAGGATGGAGTAGTATAAAAATAAAACCCCTTACATCGGGAGTCTATTTGAACAAAGTCAATAATATAATTTAATGTATCTGGCTGTATTTTGTCAGCATCGTCAATATATAGATAATAATTAGATAAACCTCTTAAGCTTATTTTAGCTTGATCGGGGTTGACTGACTGTACTGGGCCTTTATTAAGGCCGAGTCTTTGTAATTTTATTTCTATATTTCTATAATAAGGTGAAACAACTACTTGAGGTAAACGCGATTGTTTAGAATAATTTAGATGTAGATCTTTAAATAAGCTATCAGTTTTTCCAGACCCTCTATTTCCTAATGTAATATCTAAAATACTTGTCATGGAAACCAATATACATAAAAAAAGGCAAGGTTACAATAACCTCGCCTTTTAATTTTTTAGCTGAGTGCTATATTATGACAGTGTCAATTTAGCCACGCCATTAGCATTTGCTATGATCATTCCTACAGTTTCATATGCACTGAAAGAAATGAGATTTCGTTTTTTCTCAATATCAAACTTAGTGTCGTTAAGAACACAAAATTCGCCCATGAAGTGCGGAGCAGCAAAAGCGTAGATTTTGTTGTCTAACAAGTCAGTTTTGTTAGTAACAATAAGTTTACGGCCATACAAAGTACCATGTCCATATCCTTTTACAGCAATTTCGCCTTTGAGGGCATCGTCACCGAAAGTACCGTTCGTGTTGTTATCAACAACAAGGCGGTTAAACATAGTGTTACTCATAAGAAGAGTTTCACTTTGTAGACGTTTTCCGTCGATTTTGTCAAAAAGCTCTCGGAAAGAAGCTTCAGGTACAGCATTGTTTGTGTAACTGCCAGTAACCGCGTTTCCGCTAACTGTAATAGCTGCATCTACGTGGCCAATAAAGGCGGTATCTTCAATTTCTTGAATATCCAATACTGAGTTCTGCTCAATGATTTGAGTCAGGGGCATGCGGTATGCCAAAAGCTCTTCTTCTACTTTCTGAAATTCTTCAGATGAAATAGAGTGGAACGGAAGTTCTACTCGTTTCCCTTCAATGTAGTTTGTTGAAGGCTTGTCTCTGAAGTTAACAACCATCGCTTTGGAATCTGGTTCCAATTCGATCATTTTAATTACGCCGTCATGATTTACCGAAGGCTGAAGATCAGCTTGGGTAACATATTGAGGGGGTAAAATTTGTCTCGCAAAAGATACCTCACGAAGTCGTCTACGTACAAACGCAGCGCCCTCCATGGCTACTTTTTGCATCCCTTCTTCCGTATCGAGTCGTTTCAGAAAAAGGTCATTTACTGTTCTTGCGTCTAATGATTCCATTTTATATTATTTATCCTCCTTATTACAGCGTTGCAAATTCTATCATTGTAGTGTCAGCATCCAGGTGGTTCTCTGCATAAGGTTCCTTAGTACATACAGCAACAGCTACAGAAGTAGCGGCCAGTGTATCACCAGTCCCATCATCAATTACTGCTAGGTTACCAGCAGCATTTACACCAAGTGTGTCTCCGGCTACAGGGGTGCCATCATACCGATCGGTAGCAGCAATATATTTCCCATGAAGTGCGGTTAGTCGAGTATTGGGGGAAGCGCTCGCTTGTGGAGCCCATCCAGCAGTACCGTCTCTATTTGATTCTGTGAAAATCTGGAAAGCACCAGCTACACCATCGTCAGGCAGTTCAAAAAGATCGTTGGTTTTAACAACCCATGATCCCTGAGCTACATCCGTTCCGGCAGCCAAAGCTCCTTCCACATTTGCACCAAATCGTACGATTTGATTTAAATCAGATTTAATTCGAAGCATTTATATTTTTCTCCTTTTTATTGTTTATTAATCTAGTAAACTTGATATGAAGCGTTCCTCAGCGGTGCCGCTTCCTTGGCTGGGCGTTTCGCTTAACTTTCCTAGTGAGTTGAAATCAAAAGATCCCGCCCCGATTAGTTCCGCAGCCTTTTCGAAAGTTTCTAGCTCTTCAGTAGATTTCTCATTAAATTTATTAAAATGTTCTTCAAAGTCCTCTATAGGGAATGCCCCCATTTTCATTAGCTTTAAAGACAATTCACGAGCAAAAGATATTTTTTCTAACTCAGCTCTTGTACTTTCAAGTTCTGAACTAAGTTCTTTATTTTTATTATCTAACTCTTTGATTGCCAAAGAAGCTTTTTTTATAAGACTTTTTATTTTCATTTTATTTAATTAAAAACTGAACAACTATTAATCTTCGTCGGCCTCAGCAGCAGCTTTAAAACCACTATACATGATTTGGCCCATTTCATAAGCTTCTGCTACTTTCTCACGTTGCATATGCTCGTAAGTATCTTCTTCAATTTTAGCAGATGCTAGTTTGGTTACATCTTCTTCAGTGTAATTTCCTTCGCCCTTGTTCTCAATAAGCATATCTTCGGCCCATTCGGCGTATTTGTTGAGAATTTCCATCTCTTCATTTACTTCGTTTTGGCTTTCGGGTGCTACTTCTTGTGATTGAGCTTCTTTTTGCATTTCATTAAAAGTGTCTAAAAGACTCATTTAAGTTAATCCTCCGGATAAATTTTGTTATATAGTTCTTGTAAAACACCAGGCGTTATCTTGCTGGCTTTCTTGTTCATTTGACGTCTAACGTCATAAGCATCATGACCAGCTGCTTCCTGATAAGCAGCGTCGGCTGCAACAGTTACAGGTGATTCGCTTGGTAGGGATACTGTGCTGATTGGTGGCACAACCATATCCTTATTAGTAGGGGGCATGATACCCAAGGCTACTAGTTCAGAATAAAAGGTATGTGCGGCAATTCGGCCCATATCCATAGCTCTTTGTGCATCTTGTTTGTCTTTCTTTTCAGCAGTTGCCTCAGTTTCAGTAGACTCTTCTACTTTTTCTTCGGTTTCCGCCTCTTCAGCTTTAGTTTCTTCTACTTCTTCTGCTACTTTTTCTTCAGTTTCAGCTGTTTCATCTACTTCAGTAGACTCAGCAACCTTCTCTTCGGTTTTAGTAACTTCATCAATAAAAGAATCTTCCGCTGTTTTTTCTGCTCCTTCGAGCTCAGAAAGAAGTTCATCTATGTTAATTGGCATTTAATTCGACCTCCTAGGAAGTTAGTTCTTTAAAATTAAATTTATTGTTTCTTTGTGAACTACCCGCCCACAGCAGAGCTAATGGGTTGGCTTCTGACTTCACAGACTTGTGCTTCTTTACAGAAGTCTTATTTATGTCTCCACCAGTGTTATCGAGCGTCCCACCCGATATTATTTTAAACATTGTTTATCTGTTAAAATTTTTGCTTTTATGGAAATCTTTAAATGCGTTGGTCTTTGGCTGTTTTAGTCCTTTCCTTATTAAGGATTTACTAATACTGGACCCGGCCCTACCTAAGGCTAACCCACCGACCAGTGCGGTTACAAATGGATTTTTTCTTACAGCGTTTTCAATATTATCTAAAGGCTCACCACGTCTTGCTTTTACTTCAGCTTTGGCAGAAGTATAATAGGATAGTGGTGCGGCTATAGCAAAACCAGCAGGGTAAGCTGCGGTTTTTTCATTTGTGTCGTTTATAGTATTTTTCTGCATCTTTGTTATTCCTAACGCTAGTCCACCACTAATTACTGGTGCCACCCATGGGTGGGTTTTTATAAACTTAGCAAAATGTGACGCGTTTGCAGTATTACCAAAAATTTGAGCGTATCCTGCATACATTGTACCAAGTAACGTAAAGGGTACAACAGGGTTTTTAACCCCGCTATCATTCGGCATAACTGTTGGCTCATCAAAAAATACCTTTTTAAGAAAACTTCGTTCTCTTTGTTGTGGTGTTTCTTCAATAGGCTCATCAAAATTAGCCTGCTTAGTAATTCTATTAATAATTAATGGCTTTGTCAAGGAAATATCTGAAATTTCTTCTTTTATTTCATTGGCAATTTTTTCATTAGCTCTGTCAAGGGACACATTTTCAAGCTCTTCAGGCATTATAGTTGGATCTACAGAAAACACATGTCCAGTTTTTTCAAGCTCTTGTGCTAATTCATATTGGCCCGCTTTATACAAAGCAAGCTTTTGAAAATCATTTCTTGTTGGTAAAATTCTTAATCCTAAAAAAGTTGATAAAACATCGTTGATAGGATATTCTGCTAATTTTTTTAGAGTCTCATCTTTTATAGGTGCCTGGGAATTTAGTATAATATTTCCCGGATCTTCAACAATTCAATCTATATCGCCTTGAATCTTTTTATTGATCTGGCCGTGCTTATCTTCGGCAACCTTTTCAATTCCAAAAACTTTCATAAAGGATGAGACGGGGTCAGCTGGAATTGTTACCAATGATATATCAAAAAAGGTAGGCTTGGTATTTATTGCATATACTTTCCGGCCATCACTTAAAACCTGATTCATTTGGTTTTTTAAATAAGAAGAATACTGTGCACGGGTCTTTGCTTTTTTCTTTGTTATAGAACAGTTGTGTACAATATATTCATTAGCTTGGTATGTTTCTGTTTTTGATACCTGTAAATTTTTAACTTTTAATTTTTTGTCAATTCTTTTATTTTCTATAATTGGTATTAAAACATAATTGTCATATATAAAAATTCTAGAAGACTTCTTTGGTTTTTTTTGAATATTTATTTTGTGACAATAATCCTGCAATGAATATGAATCATATTTAGAAATAAAACCAATATAAGTGTACATATTTTTAGACCAGGTTGTGTCTATTGTTCTTTTATGTAAAGAACATCCAATACCAATTGTAAAGCATAATCTACGTAAATCTCTAGATAGATACTCTGAAACAGTACAAAACCTAGAAGATTGCACCTTTGAATCAAATGAACCATCTCCATCCAGATAAGAGCCTAATAAAGATTTCAAAAATTCATCATTATGATCCAAAATTCTGGGGTGTATAAATTTACCGTTTGAATATTCTCCAAAATTTTCTAAAATTATATTAGCCAAATCCGATGAATAAGCCCTGCAAGATATTTCATATTTAGCTTCATTAATATAATATTTAAAAGTAGTCCCAATTTTTAAAGCACACTTTTTCAAATCTTGTACTAAATGATCTTCGTCTAATGAAAAAGAAAAGGACATACCAGAATACTTACCATTTCTTTCTTTTATAAAAGAACCTTCTGCTAACCAATATCCGAAAAATTTGGCGTGCTCTTTTGTATAAATATTCTTTCTATTTACGCTTCTATAAAATGCTAAGTAATCGCCGACTTTTAATTTTTCTGCTTCTTTAAATTCTAATTCCGCTTCTGGTAAAGAAGTGAAATAAATTTTAGAATTATTCCCTTTGTTGCTTTCCTTAAATTTATTAGAATCTATTGATAAAAAGGGGTGTTCCTTTGTTACTTTTAATTCTTTGAAATCTCCAAATAAGGATAGTTGGTGATAAGAATCTACTTCCCTAATATTATCTTTGATTACTTCAGGTTTTTGGTGGTACTCATCATAAACTTTATCACCTATATGAACATCTTTTAATTTTTTATAACCAGTTTCTGTATAAATATCAGTATCTAAACTAAAACAAACATCGTATGGAACTCTGCAATTATGTACGGCGTACCCCGCTTCAACTAAATAAGACTGGTCATCTTCTACTTCAAAATTAAAGACTGCTCCTTTAAATCCAATTTCTTCGATCTCGGAAATTGTATAATACCCGGCGGTTTTATTTTTAGGAAACTTAGGAATTATTAATTTATCTCCTTTTTTAACATCTTGTGCCTTAAGCCAAACTTCTTCTTTTTTACGAATTACTCGTATTGGGTGTTCTTCGGTACAGGTTAGATCTGGCATAGTTTTTCCAGGTACCTTAAAAGTTAAAAGGCGGCCATTATATATTCTTGGTTCTAGAGAGATAACTTTTTTAACATTGCCTAAATGTGTTCTAACCTCGTCACCTATCTTAATATCTTCAATATTTTTTAAAGTTCCATTATCTAATACAACCTTTGTGCCGGCTGTAAAACATCCCATACTTGTTTTAATTACCTGTCCTTCTGAAATTTTTCTAAGTGTGTTAACAACATCGGGGTGATCTGCTTTTAGTTTAACAACAATTTCAACCCTCTTCATATTATCATTATAATGAGAGAAGATAACACGGCCCATTGATTTTTTAGGATCCTTGTTAACATGGTGCTTATAAACATACCCACCGTCTTGAAAAGTGTGATGGCGTGCTTTTAAAGCTTCTTCGGGAAAGTAATCGCCATTCTTGTTGGAGCCATAATATTCCCCAGCAGTAAGTGCATTAATAAGTGCATAAAGATATCCATTCTCCCGCTCTAACGAGTTAATATAATTCTCAACTTCTGAAGCATACCCAGCAGTTTTAACCATACCTTTTTCTTTATCAAGTATGGTAAAAATACTAGGCTCTTGTGGATTCTGGATGTACTCTGCTACTTTTTCTATCATTTAAGCAAAACCGCCTGCGGTTAGAGCGCCTGTAATTAATGGTGCTGTATCAGGTGCACTACCACTTTCATTACTTTGTATGTCTTTTTCAATTCCGGATAAGGTTTTATAAGTGTCAATAGGTGGTCCACCATAATCGTCAACATAACCTCCTTGTAAATTCTGTGCTATAAAAGCTCCGGCGGCTACCGGGTCACTAGCCAGATGTGGGCTTGTGCGATATAATGTGCTCCACAATTTAATAACGTTCTTTTCTTCAGCTTCTAATAGCTGTGGATTTTCTTCGAGCATCTCTTTATAATATTTAGGCTCCATTAATTTTACGCCCATTTGTCGGCCAACGTCAATCATATTTTTAATAAACTGATTTATAATCACCGCTCCTGCAACAACACCTAAAAGTCCTACAGGTGACATATTAAATGCTTTTGTAGTATCTTTTGCGACCGTAACCCCTGTCTTACCTACTGCCTGAGGTTTGAATAAATTTTTTAAACCTTTAAGAAAATTTGCTCGTTTCTCTAGGTCTACTTGTGTTTGTGATTTGATGATTGCGCGTCTAGCTGCAATATCTAAAGCTTGAGCTTTTTTGTCCATTGCTAGTTATAACTCCTTTTTACTCTATTTGGATTCCAATTTTTGGTTAAAGCCTTTCCCGGAGGATTTTCTTTTCCGGCCTGGTGAACAGTTCCAGCAACAAAAGGTACAGAAAAAGCTGCCACTGTTTTCTTTTTATTTTTAGAAACCCATCTAAGGGCTCCGGCAGTCTTGTTACCCATGTATACTTCTTCGGCTTTGGCCACCTTTTGTAGGGGGTGGTCATCACTAATGTCTTCTTGTAATTTCTTTATTTCTTGTGCAGTCTTAACAATCTCTGCAGCAATGTTATTGAACTTAATAACCTTCTTGGCTAAGTCACTATTAAAGTTAATTTCTTTTTGAGCTCTTTTTGTAAATTCTTCTTCTGAAACTTCAAGACATATTCTGTCTTTTTCTAAATCTTTATTTAATTCTTCAACAAGATAGTCTCCAAAAGGCGCAGCTTCTTTTATAATATAGGTGATATCATTAATATCTGATCCACCGAGAACTGCTTGTTTTACCATATTGTATATAGGGGGAATTCGTGTTTCAAGGCTTATAGAACTTTCAATAATTTTGTTTTCATAACTGGCAAGTTTTCGTCTAACGTCAGCAGCCTCGTTATATTTCTCTGTAGCTGACTTTTCTTTTGTATACTCTGCTACCTTTTCAAAAAGATAGTCAGGGGTTTCAGTAATTGAATCACGATTAGGGGCTTGCCGATAATCATATATGTCAGAAGCAGCGGCTGTTTTTTCAGGCTCTACATTTGAGATTTGAGAAGGGTCTGCAACATCAAAAACAATATACGCATCATCTCCGGATGCTGTTTTAAGCATGTTTAAATGGGTGTTAATATTGGCTACCTCCGCTACTCTATGAATTTGGTGTTGGTTTAAACCATAATCTTCAGCAACCTTTGTAAGGCCGTCTGTAAGGGGGATTCCCTTTGATATATAGTCGTCTGAAATTTCTTCGCCGAGTTTTTTTAGTTTTTCTACTTTTAACATGATGTTTTAAATATATTCTTTAAGTTATTTACTGTCAAGTTTTACTGCAAAATTTCTCCTAAATCATAAAACATTATAGCTGCAATAGAACCAAACAGGCTAGAATGTACAAAATCATCGGGACCTACGTTCGTAAACTTCTGTGTATTTTTGTCCTCATCATACTCAATAATAACGTTTCTAGCATCTGAGGCTAAATGCGAGATGTCCTCCCATCTTGGTAATCTTAATTTACCGTTTTTTATTAATTCAAAATATTTATTCATTATATAATTTTTGTTCATTGTATATGCTCTCATTTTAGCATTATACTTGATGGGTTCTTTTTGTGCGCCAAGATGTTGAAAAGCTAATACCTTTTCTACGCCCAATCTTTTTCTAAATTCACTGTTTGGTGCTTCGCCCATTCCATAATCAGCAGCTAATATATTACAATTTCATTCTTTAAATATTCTGGGAACTTCTTCATGAATAAAAGAATAGTCGCTTTCCTTGCCTACAAATCGTTTAGCATAAGCAACCTGAAGCCTTCCATCTATTACTTGAATTATTGATATAACTGTGTAAGAGTTTTCACTATTTACCGGCCCATAATCAATTCCCATAATAGACGGCCGAGTTCTATAACCTTTATGTGGTTTAGAAGACATCTCAAAATCTTCTTTACAAGCTGCCATTAATTCAGCTTTTGTAATCGGTATAGATCCACTATCATATTCTAAGCCAAGTGTCTCATTATAGAATAAGGCTGTAGAAGTATTCTCCATTTTATAAATAACATCCTTTTCCCAATCGACCCAGGGAGAGTGTGCAAAGTGAAGCAAGCAGACTCTGTATCCTTCCATATCCGGCATCTTATCAGGGTCGTCATATGTTGAGACCCATTCTCCTTTAGCTGTCCTTAAATCTAATTTCTCGCCGCATTTACTACAAGCTAATCCGGTTAAAGCAATATTATCTGGTCCTAAAATATTCCAGTGGTTGCAAGCATTACACTTAATTACATATTCATATTGAGTACTCTTGAACCATAAGTCTGCAAGGGTGCCTTTTGTTCGCTTAGGAGTTCCGGCATAAACTGACTTTTTAATTAAAGATCTAGACATTGTTTCTTGGATAACTGTGATAACGTCTTTCTTTAAATCCTGGCAGTTACCAACAACAACGGGACCTTTTGAGTCCTGGTGTCTTACAATTAAAGTACCGTTAGGAACAGTAGCACAATACACCTTACCTTTATAATGCTCTGTAAAAGGTTCATTATTTTCATTATTAAGTACTCTTATACTTCTTTTTGAAACCTTTACAATGTACTCAGGATTCCCATACCTAGTTTTTTGGGTTATAACATTGCTGGGATTGCCCCCTATTAAACGAACTGCTTGAAGGTCATCTGCCAGTTGTTTGTCTTGGGTTCTAAAATGTGTCCATTGTACTGTAGCATTAAAAAAGTCTTCTGTGTAATCTCTATATTCAATAAAAGTTTCTAAAGGAATACGATTGTTCAGCCCCATTACATATTCTTTAAAATCCGGATCTGTTATAACATAAACATCTCTTGCGGAATCTTTCTTAGGTTTAACCCAATGTGATAATCCTAGATTTTCTAGGGATGTATGAAAGCTTGAAGAAAATCTATTTTCTTTAACATAGATATGTATTTTACCAGTATCATCATCAACTTCCCCTCTTGCAAAAAACCAACCCAAAAATGTAAAAAAGTCTTTGGCCGGATAACCCATAAATGTTTCCGGGGATTTCTTTTCTATAGGTTGTGGGTGAGTAAGCATCCGAAACTGCACATCAGTAGTTTCCTCAGCTTTCAAAAAGCCCCAGGTTTTTTCGTCCTGTATGTTTGCATATAAATTATGTCCGGGAGTTGTTTTTAAAAGCATGCTTTGGCTTTGGAAATTATAAACTTCTCCCTCGTAATCTTTTTGGATAATACGGGTTGGCTCTTGAAATTCTAATTGTTGGTGAGCATTTACAGTTGCAAAAATATCATCTTCGGTAATCCGGGATACATTTTTTCATCCCTTTTTTGTTAGTACTTCCATATCATCTGTAAAGCACTCATCAAAATAGTTATAATCTGCAGAAATACCACGAATACGATCAGCGTTTAATAAAGCATACCTTAAGTTAATTACGCTACCATTTATAAATTCTTTTTTATAAACATTCTGAACAAGGCGGGAATCAATGTAATGGTTTTGGATTAACGGCGAGTTTTTAATAACCGGCTCTAATTTATCACGTGCTCATTCTTGAGTCTGGGCTACAGCGGGTGAAACATATAATTGTTTTATATTACCCTCCATTAAAGCTCGGGACATAACTATATTTGCTAGCGATACGCTTTTCGATGTTTGTCGTGAGAACTTCATAACAACATCCTGGGCGGAGCTGTTATAGATTCTACGCATGTGGGGGTAATCATCCAGGGAAAGGGGCTTTCCCTGGAGATATAAGAAATTTTCTGAAAAGTCACTGAGCGTTAGCTCGACTGTTTCCTTTTTATTTTTTGCCATCTAACTGCTTCTTTTCTTTTCTCACGTTTTATTTCTGAGGGCTTTTTAAAAAATTGACGCTCTCGGTATTCCTCGAGGATACCAGCTGCTTGTACTTTCTTTTTGAAAGCTATTAGTGCGCCTTCTAGGTTATTGTTTCTTACTGTGACTTTTACTGACATATATAATATTTTAGTTTAAGAGTGGGTGATAAATTTAGAAATATAAGTTTACTTTCCAAAATTTTTGTTTGTTGAAATTTGTCCTACTCTATAATCTTTAATCTTAATAGCTTTTACTCTCTTAGGAGGCAGGGTTTTTTCAGTTGCTCTTTCAATTGACCCGAAACTTTTTCCTATGTCATCGGGGTCAGTCCCCCTTAACCTTTTTAAATGTCTTTGTATTTGTTTAACTGGTACTTTAGTCATTGTTAATTAAATCATTTAGATGTTTTGGTTTTTCAGAAACCTCTACATTGGTTTTTATTTTAAATTCATAATTTTCTAAAAAATTAGCTGCGCTTTTTTGGTCTTCTTTTTGCAACGAATCAATCCGGTCAGTTAATTTAATAGCCAAACCTGCCCAGCGTTGTGCAACGGCCGGCTTTATTTTGCTTTGTTCTTTAAAATTGTAATAAGAATCATTTACCATGTCCCGGAGCATTTCTCCAAAATCTTTTTCAGGGGCGGCCCCAAGCTTCCATAACAAATAATCCTTGTCGCCTTTCAGAGCCATTTTATAATACTTGTTTAGCTCAGGATCTTCAATATTATTTACATACTGCTGACGCTCGGACAAAGTCCAATCGGACACATTGAAAAAATATTTTAAAAATAACTCAATATCTTCCGCAGCGTATTCTACGTTAAATTTTCCATTAGAGATCATATCAATGTCCTGATCGTCTATTCTGGCCAGGGCCAGGGCTGTTACCAGTCGGTACATTAATGGATCACTTATAAGTTGGAAAGCTTTTTTAGGAGAAATAAAATCTCCATTTATGTGGAATCCGGTTAAATGAGAAAACATTTCTTGAATACCCATAGCTTCTATCCAATCAGGATCTGCTGGGTCCGGATCAACGGGATCAAAATAAGAAGGGTTGCTATCCTTAATAGTATTGATAATGATAGCAATAGCTTTATCGGGAATCGTTAAATTATATTTTTCAAGCTCTTCCAGAATTTGTTCTAGAGTTTTTCTCGATACAACTAATGACTCTATATACTTAATGTGTGGTATTAACATTTATACCTCCTAGGATGCTAATGATAAATATAATTTTAAACTATCTAAGTCCGGTGCAACAGTGGTGGAAAAAATATCTGCGCCTTCTTCTGTTAGCACAGATAACTTTCCATTATTTTTACCTATAATAGTTTCTGTTTCAAAACCTAAATCCTCTTCAATCATTAAACGTACCTTTTCCGAAAGTTCAGTAAAACTTTTATCTCCAGGATGTTCAATTAAAAATTTAGGTATTCCGTCCATTACTTAATCTTTTAAAGCAATAGCGCCTGTGCCAGTTACTGCGACTCCACCCGCAGCGCCTATTCCAAGGGCTCCTTTATTTTTCTTTGTATAATCAAGAGCTTTGTCTGACACCTCTCTTAAAGATTTGCCTATTGATTCAGCGTCTTTTGCAGGCTTTCCTTTTTTAAATCCTGTAAAAAATTTCCTACCCTTTGCTACTATTCCGGTTCCAATAAATTTTGCGTCTTTTTCTAGTTCGTCCTTAAAACCTTGTACAAGGTATGTATCTAAATTTTCCATTTGTTTAATTTAATTTATTTTTTGTGTTTAGTTATTTTTTGTTAGATAACATGAGATATCCGCCAACCCCAAGAGCAGTTCCAGCTCCACCAAGCGCTCCACCTGTTAGTACTTTCGGGCTTTTAAGATACTTGAGAGCCTTAGACCCGATCGATGTAGTTTTCCCAGCCTCGGGTGCTACCTTAGCAGCTGCTTGTGCAGTTTCTTTAACTTTTTGAGTTTCTTGAACTCCGGCTTTTGCATTCTCTATAAATGTAATAACCTCATCACTAAAACCTTGACGCAATTTAGGATTTTTTAGAAAATTATCCAACTTATCAACAATAGTTGAATTTTTAAATTTACGTACATCCACTTTATGGTTTACTTTTTGTTGGCGTAATTTACGTGCTTTAGCTTTTTCGTCTGCAATAATTCTGTTTGCTTTTTCGGCCTCTGCAATTTCAGCGTCGGTTACTGCTGCATTCTTGGATAGTAAATGATACCCACCGGCTCCTACAGCTGTACTAACCCCAGCCAGTGCTAATACTTTTGGATTCTTTAAGTATTTAAGTGTGTTAGCTCCAAGGGGGGTTTTCTTGGTAACCTTTGCTGCTTCTTCTGCAGCAACCCTCGCTGCTTCTTGTTCTGCTTTTCTTTGAGCTCAACGGGTTGTCACTGCTTCTTTGCCTGCTTTTTGTACATCCTTATTTGTTAAAAAGTCTTTAGTACTACTAAGTATACTTTTTTTACTACCATCTAATGACTGCGGAGGTATAAAACTTTCCATAGCTGCTGTTTGTATGTTTGGATTGTGGACTGCATCTAAAACTACTTCTTTTGCTGTCCTAGCCGCGGCTTCTTTTTCTATTCCGTGTTTAATTCCTTGTATAAGATATATGTCTAAATTTTCCATTGTTTTTAAAAATTGTTAAATGATGGTTGATTATATGGTTTTAATTTTGTTTGCTCTTTAACAGCACTAGTTAGTTTTGAAACTTTGTGAGGTTTGTAAGCTGAAAAGGCTCCTATGCTAGTTCCGGCGCCTAATTTAGCCGACTTACCTTTCCATGCTGTTCCGGCAAGTCCCTTTAAAAACCTCATCCCCCTTATTCCTAATGCAAAAGAAGCTGTTTTTTCATTTTCTCTTTTTATTAAAGCTTGTGCGCCTGTGAAAAGGGGGTAACCTACCGCTCCGGCAATCATTGTTTTTTTAATTCGGCCGCTTAGTCCTGAAAAAGGCGCTCCGGTTGTTTTGGATCCAGCTTGTTGACGGATAGTTTTTGTATCTAATGGCTGTGTAATAAGTGCAACGCCTGCACCACTAACTCCACCAGCTGTAGTATCAATTACATAATCTTTTAAAAATTCTTTTATTTCTTCTTTGTCTGCTTTCTGTGATGCTACTGCAACTCCCCCGGTAAGGGCCGCCGCCGTTCCTGATCCTAGAGTTTTATAAGGATTCTCATTAGCATAATCTTTAGCGTAATTTAAAACCTTTTTAAGTTTTGGGGGTTTGGCAAAAGAAGTTTTTACCATCTCGTCTTTAAACCCCGCTGTTATATATTTGTTCATATCTTAATTGTTGTAATATCTAAATTCCATTTTCTGATCCCATGAGCTTACATCAGTAAATGTTTTTTGTTTAAAAATCCCTAAAGCTTCCAACCACTTAATTTTGAATGTTAAAAAATCATCTATAGCTGTTAACAAATCTCCATCTTTTAAATAAACATCCGTCCAATTGGAGTTATATACCGATGGTATAATTCTACTAATTTCAGTAGCATCCATTGTAATTGGTAATTCCTTTTGGGGAAGCTCATTAGCATTTTCCATAAATTCATAAAAATCCTCTTTGTCATCTATTTCTTCGAAATCATGTTCCAGTGATATAAAATCTATTAATTTCATTATTTTGGCTTCCATAGAGATCTAGACTCTATGAGTTTTTTAATTTTTGGGTTACGTAAATAACCATAATTTGTAACTAAAACTGGTGCACCTCCCACCAAAGCGCCTACTCCTACTGAGGTCGCAATGTTAGATGCACTATTCTCGGTTTCTTTATCAGTTAAAACTCTGGTAGCTCCTACAGTCCCGCCGGCCGCTGCTAACATTCCTGTTAATCCCAGAACCTCTTTGTTTGAAAAAGCGGAGGGCACTAATGCGGCTTCTTTTTTAAATACATTTTTAGCTAGAACAGCTGGTATTGATACTGCTGCTCCTCGGGATCCCCAGGTAAGTGCTCGTTCTTTAAAACGTTCTTTTTTTAGACTATCCAGTTTATTGACTTGTTGTTTTTGTTTCTTACTGGTTGCTCTAAAAATTTTGTTTTTAGAATTTTTACCAATTGTTGATGTCAGAGATTTAATTTCAGTACTAAGCTCTTTTGCACGAGTTCCTTTTAAAAGCTGGAGAAGACGGCTTGCAGCATTTTTTTCTAAAAATTTTGCTCCACCATAAACTACAGGAAGAGCCAAGCCTGTTCTGGCCAGACCTAGGTTCATTTTCTGTCGGCTATATTCAGTATCCAAATCTTTTAAATTATCAACTTGCCTTTTGTAACCTTCCGGATCTAAGTAGTTTTTACTAAAATAAGGAAAATCTCGGACCCTTCGTTGTTGAGCTACTCCTGCTCTTTCTAGTTGTCGTAGATTTTCTCCTCGTATATATTTTATGAAATTTTTTGCTGTGCTCATTATAATCTAATTTTTTCTCTGAAAGGTTGTAAATAACTTCCCAACAAGCTTTCGTCAATTCCCATTTCTTTTAAAACTTTATTCCTGTTAATTGCTCTACTTGTTAAATAGTTAGCAAATCCAATTGCGCCGCTGGTCCCTAAACTTCCAGCAAGTACTGCCTTAGCTGGAGAAGCTGTTAGTTTGGATATTAAAGGAGCAGCAATAGACATCCCCACAGCTGTGGGTATTGCGGCACTTAAGATATCATCACGCCGGTGTCGTATTTCAGCATTTGGGTTTTCTATGTAATAGTCTTTTATAATTTTTTGCTTGTCCATGTCTAAAGTATATTCAACTTTTTATTTTAAGTCAAATTTTGGTATAAGAATATTGTAAATGTTTAATATTAACCGAAAAAGGAGATCTTTTACAGATGGCAATCATACTAGAAAAAGATGTTAAGCACATAGTCCTGTCAGACCGGTCTAATAAAAAGGTGATAGGGTGGTTGGAAAATGCAACCAAACAATGCATTGGTCCATATCTATATAGTAAGGATAATGTTGAGATGACACTAATCGGAAATAAGGTAAAAATTTTATTAGGGGAAATACCTACTAATAAACATATAATAACGGGATTCCAAAAACTAATCCGAAGAGCGCATAGAAAAGGATTAAAAACTTTCCCTTCTATAAAGTTCCAACTAGAGAGCGGTACTATTGTAACCTCTGGTCAGATTCTAACTCTTTCAGACTACGATAGCTTACTTTCTTGGAACCCAAGCGTTTAATATTCAAGCTTCCTTCTCGGATCTTTCTCTTTAAATAAGCCTTCTTTAATAGAACATCTTCTTCCTCATTAAACTTTTTATAAAAATGAGAAAAAGAACTATTAGCAGGTAGCTTATCTTTAACAAAGTAAATTCCTTTAACCTCATCTCGAGTAGGATAAAGAGATCTACGTTTTAAAGAAGAGGTAGGTTTATTAGATTTCCACCTTGACAACCATTCTGCGTGGCCTTTATTTATTTCAGATAAAGCCTGAGATTGCGGTTTAGGTGTATAATCTTCGGGAAGTCATTTTTGAATATATTCTTTATTGGGGTCAAGACGTTTAGTGGCGGTAAGGGGATTGCTTTTCCTAAAGTAGGGCTCAGCAAAATTACTGCCACTCGCGGCACTAGTTACATTGAATGTGGTTAGTACAGGATCATAATCCTTAAACTTACCACCAAGTCATTTAGCTATTACCTCGGGATCAATATTTAAATTCCTAGTCCCATATCGAGCTAAAAGCAGCCGGGCCCTATTATGGGGTTTACCGGTTTCCTCTAGTTCTCTAACGGCAGCATCGACCAAAGGAATTCCCGTTTCTCCTTTTTTTAGCTTAAGAAATTCTTTAGAGTTTTCGTCTTTGGCCCCGGGCAACTCTTTGTAGTCTTGTTGTTCGATAGCGCTTCTGGCAAACTCTCTAAATACTAGCTGTCTTTTAATTTGTGAAAGATAATCTTGCTCATCATCTGTTAGCTTTGAATTTTCCAGCTGAGTGTTCACAGCTTTAATAACATCTACAGGGTGTATGTCTCCCTTGGCTAGCTGTTCAGATAAGCCTGTGGAATAATTAGTTAAAATATTCCTATTTATTTCTTTAGGCTGGATCATCTAATTTTTTTAAATTAAGTTTTGACTCAACCAAATCAAGATCAATGTCCTCTACTCGCTCCGGAAGTTCAAAATTTGAAGCTGCTTCAAAGATGTCTCTATATACAGAATAAGATAACATTTTATAATTAACGTTGGCCCCGGTTAGTCTGGGAATTCCCCAATCCAGCGAGTATCTGTGGTGTCGCTCTATATAAGCGGTATAAGCAATGTCGACAAGTTGCTTCCACGCAACTTGCGCCTTTCTCTTTAAATAGGTTGAAATTTGAGAGCTGTAGTTTGGATTTGTGATTCGGCCACCCTCATAATTTTTATATTGTCGCTTTGCTTCTTTAAATCTTGAAACAATTTTATTAAATTCTTTTACTTTATTTCTAGCTACAACAAGCTCACCAAAATATTTTTGCTCTGGGGTTACCGGCGGTTTAGAAATGTTTGGCTGGATTAACCATTCATCTGCTTTTAAATCATACACACCAAAGTCTCTTTCATACAAACCTCTTTTTGTATGTTTATTCCAAGGTACTACATAATACTGGTATGTTCTGCTACTTAGGGGTGAACGGAAATGTTTATGGGATATATCTCCCACAAGTTCACTTTTCATGCTACCGGTTCACTCAGGTTTTGGGTTATCTAAATATACTGTAATATCAACATCGCTGGTATCATTATAACGTAAACCAGTTAATGAGCCTCCTAGTATAATCATAGGAATATCATCTAGCGGAATCTTCTTACTTATATTTTCCAGAAGCTCTAGCCGAATATCAGAGTGAAGTTTATTGTATTGATTAAATAAATCCGGGGCTAGCCTGTCTTTTGCTTTGTCTAATATGCCTGCTAATTTTTTCATTTTAATATTGAGAGTAAGGGTACTGGTTTATACTTCTATTTCTTTTATTTTTCGAATGATTATAATACATTGCACCACCTCCAGCTAAAGTAGCGCCGCCGGCCAGCATATACATTTTATTTTTTGTGCTTAGTCCTTTTTCAACATTTTCACTAACTTCGGGTGTTTTGGGAATACGCTTACCTGCTGCAATATCCATATCTTTTTGTATGGTTTTTACCTTTTTAAAAGCATAAGGATTTTTTGTGTTTAACAGTGCTTGCTGTTGCTTTAACTGTTGCCCAACTACACTTTGTAATTTTTTAGAATTAGGTAAGTATTTTAGTGCTACTGATTGCCAAGAAGAATACTTTCGCATTTTATCTGTTTGCTTTTTTAACTCTTTTACTACTTCTTTTAATTTTTGACCTTCATCTAAATTTTTAAAGTCTGATTTTTCGGCCTTCTTTGTTCTGTATTTTTTACCAGCATCATACTGAGCTCCAGCCGAAATAGCACTGATGCCCGCTGCAGTGGTACCACCAACAAGACCAGAAACAACCCCGACGCCTTCTTCAAAAGTTTCAGAAATTGATTTTTTATTTTTAGATTCAAAAGCCTTTACTAATTTTTCATTAGCAGCGTACTCGTCAGCTAAACCTTTCCAAGTTTTAGCTTTATCGGTATTAATTTTTAGATTTTTTAAACCAGTTGTAAGATCATCTATGGACCTTACATTTTTTAAATTCTTTAATCCTGACAACGACTCCTGGATACCATCCATAGAAACTTTGGACTTTTCTAAGAATTTTTTTTGTTTTAAGGCGATAGGAGAAGCTTCGCCTACTCTTTTTAAGGCTTTATAATTATACCATGGAGAAATTGCCCTCATGGATGATTTTCCAGCCCTGCCTAAAGATTCGCCTAATAAAGAAGTGGGATTTCTTCTTCTTGCTAGTGCAGCTCCTGCGCGTAGAGCTAGGCCCGTTGCAACAGTTCCTGTTAAATAACCACCAAGCGCTCCACCTGCTGAAGCAATTGCTTTATTCTTGGAATCTGCTTTAGTATTTTTATTTTTATGAGCCTGATCAATAGTTCATTTCCCGGTTGGCTCTACTCCGGCCAGAAATGTTTTGTATGCTGGTGTTTCTTTTTCTTTTGACATGATATATTATTATATGAAATTAAGAGGACTCTTTCAAGGCCTGCAGGAATTGATTATTTAATTTTTGTTTTTTGTCTGCGATCTGATATAAATATTCATCAGTAGATCTTTTTCGTTTGGCTCCTAAGAACTTTCTAAACTTGGACGGTTCCGGAGTAGTACTTATATATTTTTTAACGCGCACATTTCTTTCATTTTCTGGTAAGTGAGCATGAGAATTAAGTCTGGCCGCCCTACCTATTGTTTGCTTTATGCGTGCTGTATTCCAATGAGGTTCAGTTATCTGTACAAATTTGGTGCCTTTTAAGTCCAGGCCCTCACTACCGGCCCCACTAAGAAGCAGGTGTCTTACCTTGCCCTGGTTATAATCTTTTATTATTTTTGTTCTATCCTTTTTGCTTGTTTCTCCTGAAAAAGTTCTATAAGGTATTTTTGAATTTTTTAATTGATTGTCTATAGAGGAAATACCAGAGCCCAGATAATTAGAATATGTTATACCCTTGTAATTAGGATCCTTTTTATAATTTCTTTTAATATCACTTACAATCTTTTTAACCTTAGGGCTAACATTATTTCCCCGAACATCATAAGATGATGGGGTATTAGAAATCTGCCGAGTCGCATTTAAAAATGCATTCATCTGGGGACTTTCGGCTTTACTTGCCGGAATGCCTTTTCTTATTTTATAAGCAAGAGAAGGAGACTTTTTTAAAGCTGTATTATAAACTTCAAGTTGGCGCTTGCCCATTGGGACTTCTATAATTTCTTTTTTAATTTTAGGAAATGAGTCTGAGTTTGACTTCTGATAATCTACCTTTCCTTTTAAGTGTCGCTTTAATACATGAAGATTTTTTGCATGATATTCGGTTCCTGGTTTTACTCCTTTTATGTATTTGGCTCATAAACCTGGATTAACTTTTTTCTCTTGTATAAAGAACTCGTTAAACTTTTTACTATTCCTGGGAATATCGATATCCAGCCCTCTTAGCAGGGGGATAAGTTCTGAGGGGTGATTACGTATAGGAGTTCCTGTAAGTAGGATCTGTTTATCAGCTTTAAACTTATCCGGGTAACGACTTCGTTGGCTTGAAAGTCGACCAGTGCGATGAGCTTCATCATATATTAAAAGAGGGTAACGTTTTCCTTTTCTAGCATTCGGTTTTGTATAAGATGAGTAATCAACTTTTGATTTAATCTTATGTTTTTTAGCCTCTTCTTCAAAGTTTCCTTTAAGTGATGCCGGGCCAATTACTTTAGCAGGGGCTTTAAACTTTTCTGCAATTGATAAAGCTGCAAGGGTCTTACCCGTCCCCAACCCCCAATATAAAAGTTGTTTATCATTCTTTTCTAGTTTTTTTAAAACCCGCTTTTGATGGGGTTGTAGCTCTGTTTTAGACATTATAGTAACTTTTTATATTTTCTAATGATGAGAAACATTCTTGCATTCCTGCAAATTCATTATTGGGTATATATTTATGATCTTTACATCTATTTTGTAAGTCTTTTTCTTATCCGGCATTGTTTTCCTTTTCTTTTTTCTTAAAGTAATCTAAAGCTGCCTTTCTTTTTAAGTTTACTCGAATAACTGGAATTTGGTCTAGTATTCCAATAGAAGCTTTCCACCTATGGTGTCCGTCTATTATATAACCATCTTTAGATATCCAGATTGGTTTAAAATTTTCCGGGCTTTCTTGTAAATTCTTTTTAATGTTTTTTACCTTATCAGAATTAAAGTAATCCTGTGAAGGCGTTAAGCTTTTTGGGCTTGTATTAAATCTTTCCTTTTTCAGATTTACCTCTTTAGGGTGAGGAAGCTGAGGCATACTTTTTCTTTTTCGGGTTAGTTTAGCTTTTTTAATTAAGCTGCTTCCTGCCCCTGCAGCGGCGGATGAGACTCCACTTAAGAGAGCTATAGGTAGGTGCTTTTTAGATTTTGCCATCATACTTAAGAAAGCTCCAGGGGCAAAACCAGCTGAGCCTCATATTAATCCATTTTTCAAGGCTACTTTGCTTTTTTGCTTCATTGCTCTTTTATGCATTCAATCCAAATCTCTTTCTTGGGCCCAGGTTTTAACTTCTGAAAATGCTTGAGGATCCTCTGAGGTTCTTTTAGCTAATGAGTGCCAGTCAGATAAAATTTCTTTACGTACGTTTGGCGAAAGTTTTTCAAGAGATACTGGGTCATTTTTTCGTTTATATGCATGATGATCTCGACTACCTACATGCCGATCTGCAGCTTCTCTGAAACGCTGGGCTATCTCCGGGGATACTGCTTCTCGGGACCCTAGAGCACGCACCCCTTCAGGGCCAAACCAATAGTCACGGTAAGGAGTTCAGTTGTTGGGCTTAAACTTGTCTCAGTCATGAGCAAGTAACTGAAGACGCGGAGCATCAAGCTGCCGGCCGCTTTGATAAACATCTTTTTTATGTTTAACTAAATATTTTAGTTGCTCCCAATCTGCCTTCCTGTCTTCCAGAAAAGAAGCTTGTTTTATAACACCAGCATTTTTTAATTTTATTCACTCGCCTAATCTATCCAGTTTTTCATTTCTGCTCCTAGCTCTATAAGCGCCTAACCCGGCTCCTACTGCTGCACCGGCTGTTCCTCAAGCTCCAATAGATTTCAATAAGGGCTTGCCCTTGATTCCACTAAGACCTTCACCAATACCGGTAAGTGCTCCCACAGTAGTTCCAGAGACGGCTGCTTGCTCGGCCATACTCTTGATAGTGTTTTTTCTTTTATATTTACGAATTACTTTATCTATTTCTTTATTAGTCATAGGTAGGTTTATCTAATAGACTCCCATTTTGCTGGTTGGAGATTATCCTTTATTAACCTTTCATATGTTTCAGAATTTTTATCTTTAAGCTGGGATAGAATTCCGCGAAGAAGATTAACGCGGTCTCGTTTAGGTTTTTTTATACTTTGCGGCCCTCTTGCTTTAGTTAAATGTCTTGCTCCTAGACCTCCTATCATAGCTCCTCCTGCTCCTCCGGCAATAAATCCTAAAGGTTTGTTCCTGAGTGTTATTCCCATTCCTACTGCTCCTGCTAATCCACCTAACATGGACCCACCAACGGCGCTATCATTTACTGCAGAAGAAAATTCTTCTGGTGTTTGAATATCTCCGGCCGCGTAACGCTTATAGGTATTTAAATAATCTTTTGCTTCTCCATCTATGATATTATTAACAATTTGCTCGATTCGCTTTTCTGCTTTTTCAGAATCATTGTATTTAATAGCACGTTTATATTGCTCATCATCTTGTAGCTGTTTAGAAATCTCATCAAGAGTTCTTAGATAGTTGGCTACTTTTGTTATGTATGCTTGCGTTGTTTTATTCATTACTTTCATTCTTTTTAATTGTTTTTGTGTTACTTTATTATAAGAGTTTCGTATCTTTCCTAGTTCAGGTACAGCACCATGGCGGCCAATAATATACTCGTAACTAACGTTTTAGAGTTACTTTCTTTTTATTAAGTTCTCGTAGTAAATTTCGAGTTGCCCCAAAGTTAAAGCTATTTTTTTCAAAATCCGCTTTTTTATTTAACATTGCTAATAATTCTTCTTTTGATTTACCTTCAACCTTGTCTTTATAAGGCCTAATTAATTGTTTTTTACCAATAGGTAACCCTAGTATCTTTTTCCTTTTTCTTTCTGAATAATATTTAAGAGTGTTAGAAAGAGTATCTTTATCCAAATTTTTTGTTTTCTTTTTAATTGCTACATAACCTTCCATTCCCTTTTCAGGGTCAAAGGACTTTAGTTTTTTTCGAACTTCGCCAATGATTCCTTTACTAACTTCTAACTTAGTATGACCTCCTTTTGCTACTTCATAAAGGACAGGAGTCTTATCTTTATAAGGAGATAGATACATTAAAGCCGATTGCGGAGAACGTCTAGTTCAGCTGTGGTGTTGGGTTACATATTTTTTATCTTTTGATAAAGAACTGTCGCTTAAATCAAATGCTATTTTTTCAAATTTATCCATTCTTATTCTTTTAAATATTGGTGCTTGGTGCATTCCAGAGGTGTGCCGGCGCTGACTTTTAAACTCGGCCCACTCTCCTATATACTTTTCGGGGTTCTGATATGCGTCTCTTCTAAGTTGGTCGTCGAGTCCGGAACCTACTTTTAATTTAATATTACTATTTTCCGGCTTAACTATAAAACCGCCAATTCCATTATTATGATATTTGCTATCAGGGGCGGCTGGGAATACTCCTACAATTTCTGCGTCCCAATCGAGCCGTTTTTTGCTCTTACGCGGCGTCGGACTATCTAAGTCATACACCACTATGCCTTCGTCGGTTAGCGGGTGTCTCTGTTCAAATATGGCCTTCTGGAGCTCTTCTTTTTCCTCTTTTGTTCTTGCAAAAGGAGGAACCCCAATTGTATTTAATTTTCTTTTAATTTCATCAAGCATTGGAAGCTTTTCGGAGAAAGGCAGATCTTCTACATTTTTTCCTTTCCATTTTACAACATCGAACGCAGCTACGCTAAGCGGCCTGCTTTCTTTGCTTTGGATTTCCCGGGATTTCCAAACATTAGAATTTAGTAGCCGGGCCGTTTGTTCACCGGGGTGGCCGGGAGTATAAAGCTCTCCTCTTAATATTGTTTTCTTAAATTCTTCTGGTATTACTTCTTTATAAGCTTCGGTTCGATACGTGTGATCTATCCTTTCGGGGCCTCTTCGTGATTTGCGATATGAGAATATATCAGGTGTTTTACCACCTCTTAATACTATAAGATTATGGGCCCCATCAAGTTTAGGAGCCCAAACCTCTTTATCCTGTCTGTGGGCCGGGTCTAGTTTTTCCAGCTTTACTGTTTTATAACTTTTTTTAGAGTCTGGAACATCCTGGAATACTTTAGTTTCTTCAGTTGGGGTGTAATTATAAAAAAGAAAGTTATCTGTCCCGGGCTTTCTAAGAAGAATATATCTTTGTGTGTCTCGGCCGGTATATCTATTAAATTCTACTTTGTTTGGAGTGGCTTTTAAAACTTCTACAGGTTCTTGGGTTAAAGACTTAACAGTTCCTTTACCATAGCCCTTTTCGATTGTTCCAGAAAAGCCCATGTAATCACGGGTATGAAGATCGACATTTATGGCCGTTGTCTTCTGGCCGGGCTCGGGTAGTTTCTTTGAAGCTCAAGAGTATGCTTTTTGGGAGCCTTTTGGGGATAAGCGGATATCTAGATGCCTTCCAGCTCGCTCAGCGAGGTGCTCTTGGATATTAAGATCCCATTGCGCATTCTGTGCGGTAGGGATTGTTCCTTTATATTTTCTTTTTGGGATTCCGGGTGCGTCCATTGTTAATTATATTAGATTATTTAATAATTTGCAAATTTTGGTATAAGAATAATGAAGAAGATCTAAATCTTCTTTACTGAGCAATAATGCTCGATAAAAGTAAACAAACGGTGAATAAAATGGATTATTTAATAATTGTGTTAGCAATAGCTTGTGCAATAGGGATAATATACCTTGTAGATAGAAAGCATCAAAAAAGGATGCAAGAAGCGCACGATCAGGGTGTACGGTTAAGGATGGCGAAGGAAGCCTGCTGCGCAGTAGATTTTGGTTGCCTAATGCAAAACGTGGAGAGAGTAAAACATCTTTTGGAAAAAGATAACCTCAAGTATTCTGAATGGATGACAGCAAGGAGATACATTACTTCATGCAGGCAGGATATAAGATATCTAAGAGATGAAAACTTTCAACTAGACATCTTAAGTGAGCTTGAGGTAGATTTGGACGCTTATGAAAAAGCGTCTGAAGGCATCAAGTTTACTGAAAAAGAGGGGAGTTAAACTCCTCTTTTTTAGCTTAAGATTTTTTTATTTTTTTCTAGTAATTTTTTAAGAGCCTTTTGCCCAGCGGGGCCCATTCCTACAAAGGGGACATGAGCTTTTAAATTACCCCAGCCGCTTTGATCGGCCCGATAAGCACTCTTTCTGGTCATCTACTTGCCACTATTTTTAAATGCATTATATGCTGCTACTCCACCCCAACCTGCTGCTGCTCCATAGAATGGTAATTTTAGGTATTTTGGCATTTTGTATAATCTGTTAGTTGTGACTGAGGTATCTGAGATTATCTTTTTAGCAGCGTTCTCTCTTATTACTTTTGAAGCATCATTTGCTTTAGATTTATAATTATCCAGATTATCAAGAACTTCAGATAATGAACTTTTAAGAGAATCTTTCTCATCTAAAATAACTGTTGGAGTTCCTTGCACTTTTGAGAAATGTTTTGCATTTCCTACCATATGCGGTGCATAAGAATCTTTTACGCGGTTTGTAACAACCGGCAAAACAGGCTTTCCTTTAGCAATTGCTTCGGTTGTACTTATCCCATGTGGCCGGGCCAAGACAACATCTGCTGAGTCGATAACTTTTTCATAATTTTTTTCGAATCCTTGGGCAATAACTCCTTTATATTTAGACATGTTTTTACGAACATTCTCATTTTTACCACTGATTCCAATAACTTGTATGTCCTTTCTTCCAGACTCGGCCAGCTGACGTGTTACCTCGTCAACGTCGAACCCAGTAGTACCGCCTGTTACTGCTATTAATTTCTTTTTAGGATCAAGCTTTACTTTCTTTCCGGTGGCGTTACCTTTATTATCAAACATTTGGATTTCTTTCAGCTTAGCTCTTCTCTTTTTAGGGGTTTTCATGAATTTAGAAGAGATGGGCACAGAAGGTATATCCGTCATTGGGATATTTACATGTGAAAATATCCCTTTTGCTTCGGCAGAAGGCGTATAAATTCTGCTTATGGATTTTTTATCTTTTCCGTCTAAACCAAAAGATGAATACCAAAATCCTTTTGATCCGGGTGTATCAACACCATAATCAGTCATTACCATTTCTGGCTTGATACCCATAGGTTTAATAAAATTAGTAGCATCGGGTTGTGTAACAATAACTCGCCCGGCTCCTTTTAATTCTTTTTGTAATTTTCTTTTTTGGGTGTTACGCATAGGGCCCATTCCTAAAACGAACCCTAGATAATTTCTATACCTTTTAGGGCTGGGGGTAGAGGGCGCAGTCATCGTGTCATAGCGAGACTTATTGAATTTAGAAAGATATTTGTTTCTGAACCGAGAATAATCAGTAAAGTTAATAGCTTTAGCCGACCCTTTGCCATTTAATTTCTCGTGCTCTTCTACTAAAGACTTTGCTACAGCAGCGTGTCCGCCGCCTCCCGGGTTATGTTTGCCGCCTTCAGTTACAACAACCAGCTTATTACTTTTTGGGTCAATATTGTTTTGGAATTGTTGTAAATATTTTTCTCGGATAGTTGGCGTTGCCAGGGATCCGGCCGCTACCGCTGCAGGGAATGCTACAGGCTTATCTTTTTTCTTATTTTCTTTTGCTAATTTTCTAAACCCGTCGGCTGCTAAAGCTGTTCCCCCTAGCCCTGCAGCTCCCATTGTTGCAACAATGGCTGGGTAAGTTTTATTTCCTGGTGTATTTTTTTCTGCTCTATATAATTTTAACATGGCTCTACTTTCTGGTTTGGTAACATTTTCTAATCCTTTTTCTTTTACTTCTTTTAAAAATACGTCTAATGTTTTTTGGAGTCGTTTTAATCTTCTAGGAGTGCTATTACGCTTCATGGCTCGGTTCCCTATAACCTCTGATCCCCAAAATTTTAAAACATCATTTGGCTTTCCTGCAAACTCGGTGTAATGAGTAGACATAAAGGGGTTCTTTTTAGGAGCTCTTATAATTGTATTTCCAAAAACTTTTTCTGAAATTGTTGCTTTTCCTAGAGATGGGTCTAATTTCTTTTTATGGTATCTAATAGCTGATTTTCCGGGCGCAAACTTATTTAACATGTTGTCTGAAAACTTAAGATAATTTTTTACTCAAGAAGCGTGATCACTTTTTGATAACATTGGGTTCTTAAGTATTGGCGCGCCTCGATATGCTACCGCTCCGCCTAAAACTGCTAGTGGTAGTCCTATTGCTATTTTTGCTTTTTGTCGTGCTGAGTTTTGCTTATCAGTTCCCATAGATAATTAATATATTCTCCAAAACTCGATAAGTCAAGAAATTGATTCAGAAAGTGTCAAATTTTGGTATAAGAATAGTGTAGAAAGTCTACATATAACACATATAAACAAATAGGAGGCTTGTGGAAAATATTGTTATTATCTTAACTGTGATTCTGTTAAGTGTCATGATTATAGATTATGGCTTATTTAGATGGAATAACAGAATAAACAACCCGGATATTATTCCTGGGTTGAGGGCTTGGTTATTAAAAACAAAACTCCGGGGAAATTTAAACCTCGAGGAAAAAGTCGAGGTCCGTCGGCTCATTAGAAAGGTCTACAAAAACAAATACATTATTGAAATAGAAGATCTAGAATATGAGCTGGGGGTTATGGACTTTGCAGTATACTTAGAGCAAGGGTGTGAGTTGCCGCTTTATGAAATAATCTCCATTATGGAGGAATTAGGTAAAGAGCCAAAGACTTACAATCTTTGTCATGGAGATTTAAAAATCTGGGTCAAACATAGTTATTATTATGAGAAAATATAAATTCAACGTCCACTTTCATGACGGAAAAGTTGTGCGAGTAGACGCCACGCATTTTGACCATGCAGTAATTAAAGCTTGTAATGAGCATGATAATAATAGCCTCCCCGAGCATATTGAGCGGGAAGATGGATCATCTTATTCACTTAAGATGATAAAAGTAACGTAAAAACAATAACCCGGGCTTCAATTATTGAAGCTTGATAAAAGTAAAATGGTGAGTAACATGGAAACAGTAAAAATTTATACGCATATTCCCGGAAAGAATATGCATGTTGTAGGAGAAGATGGAGAGGAGATTATTCTTCCAACTTCTAACCCTATAAGGGTTAAGATGAAAAAAAGACTCCATGGAGAAATTCATGGTGTCAAAATAGTTCGCGACGAGGTTATGGATATTTTTGGTCTTGAAGAAAATGAGCCACAGGAAGGAGTTCTTCATGTGGTGACATACTTTGTAGCCCAAGCTGTAACAAAGCTTGGATTAGCAAGGAAGGATTTGCTGATAACCGGGGAAACCTGGGAGATTAATTCTACTACAATTGGGTGTGAGCACTTAGTTGTGGGTCATAAACTTGACAATAAATATTTTGACTCTGCAAATAAGTGGAAGATTGGCGGGCATCCGTGCCCACATTGTAATGCCATTGACTGGGATTATGATGATCCTGATTGTAGTTACCATCGCGACTCTTTAAAAGTTGGTGACAAGCAATATCTGGAAAGTTTTGAGATGCGTCGAGATGAAAAATAAAGAAGAACAAATTAAGATTGTCTTGGATCTACTTGATCCAGGGCAGCTTATTGAACCTAAAGTAGGGGGGATACTTACGTTTGTAAGAAGACTCCCAATTAAAGGGAAGTACTATTCAAACGTCTTAATTGAAACATTTGCAGAAGAGGTATTTGAGGAATACCGTAAGCATTTGAATAAACTAACTTTAAAGGAGTTGATTATATTGGAAAAGCATTTAAAATGCCCAACAATGGTTAACTTCTTAAATACAACCTTCCCAGACATACTAGAAGGGCTAAGTGAAATAAAAGATAAACAATAGACTTCGGAGGATTGGGTGAAGAGAAGGAGAAAATTCAAATTTGAATTAAATACACTACTATCAGAAGATTTTGAAAAAAGTAATCTGGTAGGATTGAAGTTGTACTCGGAAAGGGGCCGCTTCAAATTCGTAAAACACAGGAAAAATCTTTTTCCTATGTATCAAAAGGACAGTACAGGTTGCCCTAGTAGCGATCTGGCTAGATATTTAGGAGTTCCACATCACAGCAAAGTTGTTGCACATAGTTTGTGCTTTGACTTTGAAAAGGTATGGACTGCTAAAACAAAAAATTTACATATTATACAATCATGCAAGGCAGTGTGGTTACTGCATGGCTTTATTGATTATAATAATGTAAATTGTAAAATGAGCACCCAGTATAAGAATTTACAAAACTGGAAGAAGCTCGAGTTAAACCAAAAGAAGGGCTTGGTACGTCTGATTGAGTCCCTCTTGAATTAAACCAAACAAATAATGAAAAAAGCAGCAAGGGTTAATAAAAGAAAGGTTTTGGTAGAAGAGATTCCTTTGCTAATTCAATTAGCGGAAGTCTTGTACCGTTACCGGAACGAGGACCTCCAAAGTATGAAAGTAAAAAATTTAAACCCGGAAAAAAGTTATGAAGGGTTCATAATTATTACTTTCCATGGGGAGGATATCCCAGAGCCAGTATTAAACACAGCCGATATTGTAAGGTTTATTAATGCTGGTATACCAATAACCAAGGAAACAACTCTTGGTGAAATAATTACGCCCGGTACTAGGTGGAAAAAATGGGACAAACTATTAGGTAAGTTTGTCGACGACTTTGATAGCCTCTTGGCAAAACAAGAAATGTTAGCCGGGGGGTGTCATGGATAAAAATCACCCTACTAAGGAAGAAATCCTGGAGTTTATCCAGGAAAACGAAGAAGAAACATCCAATGAGGATGAATAACTAAAGGCCTCTACAACACTGTGGGGGCCTTTCATAAAAGTAAATAAATAGGAAATAAAATATGAATCTACGAAGAATAAAAAGTTTTTCAGATCATAATATTAAAAAGGCTGAAAAGTTAAAAATTTATCTGACAAGGGAAAATGTACTTATCGTAAAATATACGTATGCTGGAGGTAAGCATATAATGCCCTTTCCGCTCAACAAAAAAGAACGACCCTACAACAAAACTCTCGAGTTTGCTATTGCGTATGCAAGCTGGTTAAGAGGGAATATAGGAAAGTCGGTGGCAAAAATCCATATTTTTGATAAGCCGGCTCAAAAAAGAACCCGAGGTGGGGGAAGAGGTAAAGCTCATCCTTACTCGTTTCCCGGGGCTACTTACTATGAAAACGGGGGCAACCCTTATTATCAGGCTCGTACTGAGATAAAGGGCGTAAAGCTTCCTAATGGGAATCCTCACATTGTAACAGAGACATTCAAAGTTTCTGAGTATGTTGAAAGGAAACGCTTTAAGACGCATCGACAAATGTTAATGCACCTGCGAAAAACTATTGAAAGATGGATTGGGTGGACATTTATTGGAAAGCCTGTAATAATCGACGGGTCTCGTGTTCTTTTGAGATTTGTTCCGCGACATCATGCACTTAAAATGATAGGAAAAGAAGGATGGGAGGACGTTTATGGAGGGAAATGCAAGCACAGCAAAGGCTATTCAGACCTTGAAAGACTCTGAGTTCCATCCAAGCTTTCAAGATTATGTTCGTATAGCTGTTGACGTAGGCATCTTTCTATCGGAAGATAAGGAAGACTTGATGCGTTTGGCTGCTAAAGTAGATGGCAATCATGGGAAATAAACCTAAAGAGGGCGAGGACTATTATTTTAATAGTTCTGGCCTAGTTGTTATGACTAAAAAGTACCTCTTGAAGAGAGGGTTTTGCTGTGGAAACGGTTGTTTTCATTGCCCTTACGATGGTAAGAAAGGATCGAAAACAGTTAAAAATAGCTAGTTTTTTCTAAAAATTGGTATAAGAATAATGAGGACAATATAAATGTATTGTTTCTCACTGGGCAATAATGTCCGATAAAAGTAAATTATAAAAACCATGTTATATAAAAAAAGAAATAATACAACAACAAAAGAGGACTACCAAAAGTTGTCCTCAATCTTCTTGATGGTTGGTGCATACTTTATGGTGTATGCCGCAGGATGTGCATTAAAAGCACACGAGAAGGAGGATTAACTTGGAAGGGGCTTTATGCCCCCTCTTTTTTTTATTAAACCTTTAACTAACCTTAGGAAAACTATGCTTTTTCTAGAAAAAATTATAATGGCTAAAAAGCCCATAATCCCAATAATAAGTATATTTGGAGTACTTGGCTTTACCACGATGATTGTTGGTATGTTTGCAATATCTGAAAAAGCCTGGGACGATAAATCTGTTCAGATCCTTAAACCTTCTGGGGATGTCTTCTACTATCATGAAAAGTTGGGCATACAAACGTGCTTTACAAAAAAGTAAAATAGTGTTCACTAAGGAATGCCTGGATTTGACTAGTGATTTCGAAAATTGGTGCAAAATTATTAGTAGTTCAAAGCGGATTGCTGATTGTAAAATAACGGGGAGGAAAGGCGATTCTTTCTACATAACCGTGGAATACAAATTTGGTAATGCCATAAACAGAAACATTAATATATTAATCAAAATAAATAAAAAAGAATGGATACAAAAACAAGAAACAAAATAATGAAGCTGACGGCTGTTATTATCTGGACGAGTTGTTTGTGGGTGTTTGTGAGCGTTGTCTTTCAAACATTTGTAAATGATACCTCAATAATTAGTGGAGTTCTTGCTGGGCTTGACTGGCTCTTATTCTTTATCATCATGATAATAGCTGTTTTCGGTTCCATGGAGCTGTGGGATAAAAGTAAATATTAATAATGGAGGATAAATGTATTCTTTAGTAGCATTAATAGTAATCTACTCAACACTTGGAGTAATTCTTTGTTGGAGACTAATTAAATTTGGAATCCGGAGAATAAGATACAAAAAGATGGGGGATGAGGAAAAGCATGAGGACTTCCAGCGATGGCGTACCGGGGATAACATTGAGTTTCAATTAAATCTCAATGATTCTCAAATAGGTTATCTATATGGCCTGACTGATGAGTTTCTTATGCTAGAGATAATGACGACACGTGGATCAAACCAAGTTGTGAAAGTTGAACCTTTTCAAGTTATAGAAAACCGAACCAATGAAGTGCGAAAGGACTATGTTTCATTGAACAAATTTTCACAAAACACGAAAGACACACTATCAATTATTGATAAATGGTCTGAGGAAGACTTTGCTTTTAAAAATACTAAAAGTCTTTCTGAGCTAAAAGATAAGCATTATATTAATCCCATTCATGAAAGAAGAGTTTAAATCCCCTTCTTTTTTTTTGGCTTGAGATTTTGGTATAAGAATAGTGAGGATAATGGTTTAAAATCCTGCCATTATAGAACAAATCTAGCTTAATAATTAAAGCTGGTGAAAAAATCTTAGATATGGCCTTAAAAAATTAGGCAAAAAAATATATGGATTTACTTTTTTAATCTAAAAAAAATAAAAACAAAAACGAAGTTTAACCCTACTAAAAATAAATAACTTATATCTCACACCGTGTATCAAAAAGGTGGGGGGTCGATTAGGAGTCCCAAAAGGCAAGATTAAGTTTAACCCATTTAATTATGAATCATAAAGACACACTACAAGTAATGCGAGTAGAGTTAAATATTATAAGAATATGATAAAATGGCGCCGGGGGGCCGTCAGGCCCTCAAACAATCTCCGCTAACCACAAACACCCTTAAACAATCTCCGCTAACCACAAACACCCTTAAACAACCCCCTAACACCTGTAGAAAACTACAAGACCTCCAAAAACACCCTATTATTATGAAGTACAACCCAGTTATAGTACTAACCCGTTAAACCGTTAAACCGTGGAGAGCTATGTTAATTATACGAGCCCCCAGACGGTACACCGGTGAAACGGTAAGACGGAGGAGAATCTATGAATAGTTATGGGTTTATTAGTCTCTAAACTCTTTTGGTGTCTTACAAGTCTTTAACCATAGTGTTATAATGTCGAGTGGCATAGTTCCATACATTTCATTGCAAGAACATTTCATCATACAACCTTCAGATGTTCCTGCATAGATATGTACGTATGCACCGGCACGATTACACTCGCTACAAGGTTTTCTTGGACCACATTTGGCCCCAAATAGCACTTCTTGGGCTTTATTAGGCATATTATTTGGTGGATTTTTTTAATGTTGGGTTTTAATTTGGACTCTTGGCTTTAATACAGGGTACGGGCTACATATTTAGACAGAGACGGCTTATCTTTTATTCTGGCTTGTCGCCGCCCTCCGGAGCAAGTGAAACGCTGTCAAAGCCAATCTGAAGAGATTTTATAATGTCTCTGTCAACTTTATCCCAATATGTATAATCAGCAGTTTTTACACTGGTTGTCTTTGTTTGAATCGGTCTTGAACAGTGTCATAGTACCAATTATTTTCTGTTGAGAGCTCGTAAGCACTTTTGCCTGTAATTTTCATGACTTCTGTGTGTGAAAACAGCGAAAAGACTATATTTTTCAATACTGTACCGACTTTTGAGTTTTCAATCTCTGAAAAGTCTAATACTTTGTATTTAGGGGTGGGTGTGTGCCAGCCCATTGAAATATGTCTTGTGGTGTATGGTTGTGCAGAAGTGCCAGAACTAGTTATTAAATGGGAGGGTACATTCCATGTACTATAAAGTTTCTTGCTTTTTTTCTTATCCATTGTTTTGTCATATTTAATTCACTTGGTTCATTAATATACTAAGACTTTTTCCTATTTACAACCCTTTTTTTGGTATAAGAATAGTGAAGAGAATATAAATTCTCTGTAATTTTTAATAAGGAGTAATTAATCTTATGGAACCAATTACACTTACGGTCTTAATCGGGCTTACTACTGTACTTATTGCAATCTTTTTCATATGGCAAATAGAGAAAGATAGCAAACAGGAAGAAGAGGCAGGAAAAGCTCAACTAAAGCATAGCATAAGACATAGATACTATGTTGCTAAAGATTTATGGCATACTAAAGTATTCACCATGATGGATGTAGGGGAATACTATCTAAGTCTATCTCATCTATGGTTTGATATCATAATGTACGAGGATCTTTTTGCAAATCAAAAAGAAGACTACAAAGCTATGAAAGCTGAAGTGTATGAGATCAAACAAGAAACGTTTGTTCTGTATGTACAAGAGAAACCCCCAATTAATATAGATAAATGATCTCATGAAAATAGAACTTCAAAGTTATGAATTTCTCGCAAAGTATAAATCTACAGATAATGCCCGGGTGTGGTCACAAACTGTGACTGGTGCAGTAGCAGAAGCTTATGCTGCCCGAGGCGAAATGCCTATAATAATAACATTACTAAAAGATCAGAAAACCTGGTCTGTTAACTTTAACCTAAGGGAGATACCGCCAAATGTGTCAATTTAAATGGGGAAGTATTGTAATTGTTCAGCTCTTTATGCTAGTAGTTCTACTAGCTGGGCGAGGTAATAACAATGATCAGGCCACGGCGGCCATGGTTACAGAAGTATCACAGCAGTGGGATGATGCCTCTGGCATGCAGAGATTTGAACTGCACGGTGTTTCTAATAATATCGTGCAAGAGTTCACAGCGGAGATGTCTAATGCTATGATTCCAGGACTTATAATCTTGAATAATTATGGAAACATGACAACTTTTGAGTACAGATCATCAAACGGCCTGTACTTAATTGAACTGGTACAATTCCACGATTTTGTGGAGATAAAAGTCATAAAACAATAATACTATGAAATATTTATTAATAATACTTATATCTTTATCTGCATTAGCTTGCAGCGGACCAGAATATCATGAAGTTATTCGTGAGCTGGATCTCGACGGCGTGATTGTTACTGAAAGACGAGCTCCCGCCTTAGGGCATAAATATAATGTTAGTTCATTATATATTGAGCAGAAGTTGGATGAAAAGGGTATTTCCTTCAGAAAAACAGCATATGGCGAATATAAACTTCGCGGTGGGACATATTTATATGTTAGGACAGATGGATTAAACTTGCGTATAAAAGCTTATCCGGAACAAATGGATAGTGAGTTGAAGCGAAATATCCAAGATCAAGGCCGTACAGAAACAATAATAAGATTTGTACGCATACTTAGTGACTTAATGGGAATGGACGACCCTGACTTTGAAATAATTGCTTCTGCTGAGGAAGGTTGGGTATTTCATTTTCCATCAACACCTCCAAACAAGTTTAGAGCTGCTTTGGAAGCTCTAAGGAGAACTAACAGTTTAACTATCATACATGATGCTTATGAAGTAGATGATGAGGATCTTGTTAGTTCTTACGGAGTACTTAACAGGGTAGGAGGGGAAGATACAATAACACGATTTGCGTTATTGGAAAATGGCAAATACGGAAGTTCTCTTATATTTGCTGAGTAATATAAAAAGAGCCCTCCCGATTAGGAGGCTCTTTTTTTTTAGTTTACCTTTTTTATTGTTGCCTGTAGCTGGTATAGTTGTTCAACCACTTCACTTAAACCTGTCATTGCATTTTTTACTGCATCCGGAGACGTAGACTGTAACCCAAGTCTTGAGGCAATCAGTAACTTTGACAAGTTTGTCAAAGCTTCCTCATAAATAGGTAGTGCATCAATATATTCTGTAACATTCCTGGTTCTCAGTAAATTCAGTGAGAGCACTGCATCAACAGATGTTTTATCTGTTAAAGTAGCTGCTTCTTTTACAAGCAGCCGAGAAACTTTCATTTTATGTGAAGCTGTCTTCTCAAACTCTTCAGAGATAATCTCATCTAAGTTATTTAAGCTCATGGGTGCCTTTAATTGACCTTCCACTTCAAATGATCTATTAAACTCAAGGCCTGCAAACTTTTCAAGGTCCTCTTCAACACCACCGCAATGGACAAGCGCCCATTTAGCGTCAAGTTCACTTAAATTACGTACTGGATGTTCTTGTGCATACTTTGTGAACTCAGGGCCGCTTAGGTTATATAGTCCTGCTTTATCTCGAAAAACTTGGTGATTATTTAATAATGAGTTAGCATTTTTAATAATTTCACCAGATTTTTGGTCTTCAACCATAAGAAAGTCATCTGCATTGATTAAATAAACAGCTTCTTTTTCAAGCCATGTCGCCGGCGATTCTTGGTCAGTTAAATAGAATGCAACCTTATCAAACCCATTTAATCCTTCTACTTTTATTTTAGCTTCAAAATTCTTTAAATTAGCTAGTTTTTCATTGTTTTTATCTAATTTGATCCATTTAGCATTCTTAGGTACATAAAACCCTGTTTTTTCGGTTTCGTGTTGCTCAAAACCTTCATTTTCAACCTTGACTGGATAAAATGCCAGCTTAGAAAAGAATTCTCCTTCTCCTTCAATTGTCCAGTTGCCCGGTCCGGCCACTTTAGACATCTTAGTGATTGTAACAGGTGCAGTTGCAGTTTTTTCAGTTACAAATATGCCATGATCACCAATTTTTGGCTCTGATCCTTCAAAATCATCAAAATTAGCAGTGCCTTCAAGTTCAGAGGCTGTTTTTACATATTCTCCACTAGTTGTAACTGTCAGTCGCTCAGAACCACCAGTATCAATCCGCCAGTTTGCAAATTTAGGTCGATCTGCTACTTTTTCAATATTTGTAATCATTAATTCTACTAAAGGGGAAAATTCACCCTCTTTTACCGTTCCAATTTCACCAAAAGCGCCTTTTTCTGATCTAATTGGTTTTTTTTCTGTTTTAGAGGCAATTTTCTCTAATTTTGGTCGAGATTGCTTATTTAGAAGCATTTCTTCTTGTTCTTGCGACTCAAGAGTAGAAATCTTGGTTGTCCAGGTCTTATTGAAGCGTGAGTTGGCCTGTTTAATAAAATGTTGGCCATTTTTGTCTCTATATGTAAGCTGGCGATCAATCTCTAAATTTCTTACATAGTCATCAAGCGAAGCAGTTTTAGTGCTTTGCTTGCTCTTGTCTACTAATTTCTTTATCAGATCTAAATGTCCGTTCTTTTCAAATGCTTTCTTGACGATAGGATCTTTTAACTCTTCTAAAATTTCCATAACATCATCTCTGTGAACAAATGAAAGTTTGTCGATTACACTAGCCACTTTCACAGCATCACGCGTTGTTCTGTTGGAGCCTGAAGCTGAACCATAATTGTCAGTGGGGCTATATTGTAGGTGATTGCTCCCACCAAACAAGTTCTCCATCACAGACTTGCGATCCATCCGTACTCCTTTAAATGCGTCAGGCTTGTTATAAATTTGTTTCAAGAAAAAGTCATTTAGTGGTACAATAGCTTCCGGAAGTATCATTACATCCATTGGACTAAGTCGGAATTCTTTGATAATGACCGGAACACTAACATCAATAACTTCCAGGCTGCCTACTGCATAACCTTTTTCTGGATCTTTCTTGGTCCAGGATATTGACATTGCTTCTTCTTGTAGATATGGAAATTGTTCTAGGAAATAACTTACAATTTCTTTAATCCACTTTGTGTGGTCTTGGTTAAGGAAAAAGGAATAAGACTCAGCCGTCTTTTCGAGCTGAATCTGGGGTGTCTCTTCAACAAATAGATCTTTCATTTTTTTTGTCTGTGTTTATTTAAATGTGTAATCGAGTTTTAATATATTTTATAATGTTTATATAGTCAAATATGATTTTACTAATTAGTCTTTAGGTTAGGAAGTTTGAGCTGTGTAACTAAAGCAGGGAAAGGGGGCTCTGGTGTTCCCGGGGCAGATCCCATGGTCCATGTTGGTGCATTTGCAAGAGTTGTGATTAAGTCTTCAAAAACTAATGCCTTCCCATTGAATGTTAAACCTTTCGGTGTAATCTTAAATGTACTTCCACCTGATTTAAGGATAATATCATCACCATCTAAGTTTAACTTAGCGCCGGAGCTATTCTCAATCTCAACATTAGACGATTCAACTTTTATGCTTTCCTTTTTGCCATTCTTTTCAAAAGTAACGCTTAATTTATCTTTCTCTAGTTGGTGTGTATACTTGGTAGAACCTGATTCAATTTCTTGTAAAAATAAACTATCACCCTCGACGACTTCTTGGAAGCTTGTGTTTTCATTATTAACTTTGCGTACATAAAGGGAGTCCGGTCCGCCTATAATCTTGTCTGATACAATGGAACCGTGTGCTAAATGATAATTTAGTGAATACTTCCCACCTACAATAGTAGTTCTTAGCAAGTCGGCGTCTTTAGCCCAGGTAAATTCTCTATGTATAGAGTTTTTATAATCTTCAGTTCCGCTATTTAGTTTTCCAAAGCTATGTATATACTTGTAATTATGTTGTTTACTATATTTTACTCCCCAGCCCTTGCCTTCTCCTGTTGGATCAGTTATTTGACTACCATAAGCTTTATTACTATCTGTTCCCTCATAAACATATAAACCTAGGATTTCTCCTCGATCAACAGAGTTTGCATTATCACTTTTTAGCTTACCATATCTGAACTTAAATAATCCTGTATCTCCTTGAATATTCTTTTTAGCTGAAAGTTCTACTAAACTACCTTCTGCATACTGTAATCCATCAAATCTTTCATGTTTTTCTTGAAAGCCCATCAAAGCATTGGTTACTACAGTCTTATCTTGTGAATTTATATTATGAGAGCTTTGTCGCGTCTGAATTTCATATAAATGGGTTCTTCCGGGTATATGTCCGGCCAATACGATGGCTTTATCAACATATTTGTACTGAGATGGGAACTTAGGTAGTAATTGAGCATATCCTTTCTCTATTCGCTTATCTGAATCAGTAAATCCTGGGTTTTCTTTGTGCTTATAAAAAACAGCTCTATATTGTGTTTCTTTGCTATCTTTATCATATAAATAATGCTGTGAACCTCCAAGTGCCTCAATTTTAGCTGTTTTGCCCTTTAAGAGTACTTCGCCTTTATCTCCATCAACACTAACTTGTGCAAAAAGGCTTGAAAACATGGAAATTTGCCCATTTTTACCTAAAATAAGAGAAGCTGGCTTCAATCCACCCGCTGTAAGTGTTGTGGAGCCTTCTGAAAGCTGTTGAGGTATTAATTGGCCATAAGGAGAGGCATTTCGGGGCCTTGTGTATGATAATATCTGTCTTTGGCCGGCTTCTTCGAAAACAATACATTCTTGACCTATTTCAGGGTAAGAAATAACACCTGCGCCATATTTTGACGTTGGGATAGGTGTTGGAGGGTTTGCAACCCATGATTGTACATTAAAATCAGTATAAGGGTATGGAGTAACATATATTTTACGTTGTTGTTCCCCATTATTGTCCGGAATTGATATTTTTGTAACTTTTGCTCTAAAAACTTTCATTATCTCCTAATATAAACTACAAACTCACTAAATTCAAATTAAATGGTATAAGAACAGTGAACAAATCCAATTTATTTTTACATTATGAAAATACGTAACCTAGGCTATGCGTGTGAGAATTACCAACTACGCAACCAAGACGAAATTATCCGTACCAGTAGAACTATGCGAAAGCGCACATTTAAAACAAGAGGTATGAAATATGTCAACGAACTGTGTGAAGCTAATCTGCAAGATCTTTTAAAGATACTTAAATGGAATCATGAGAACGGCGTAAAGTTATTTCGTATATCATCAGATATCCTGCCATGGAAATCTCACTGGCGGTGGGATCAACTCCCGGACAATAGTAAAGTCTTAAATTTACTCTCTGATGTTGGTGGGTATGCAAGACTAAGCGGCCAAAGATTAACCTTTCATCCGGACCACTTTGTAAAACTGGCGAGCCCTGATAAGAAAGTGGCTCAAAATAGCATTGACGATCTTATAGAACATGACAATATTTTGAATGCAATGTTTGGAACAACTATCACTCAAAACCATTACAATACTGTTAACATACATATTGGAGCAGCTTATGGTAATAAATTTAGAACTTTAGACAGATTTCTACTTAGATTTAGAAATGAGCTGCCTAGCACGCTGCGCTGTCGATTAACTATAGAGAATGACGACAAGCCCGCCCTGTATCATACCAGAGAGCTTTTCAACTATTTTGTGGGCAGAGAAGTGATACCTATAATGTTTGATTTTCATCATTACAGAGTAAACCCAGATCCAAAAGCCAGTGAAAAGTATTCAGCAAAGCTTGCAGAGCTAACCTGGCCCGTATTAAGTACTATTCCTATATTTCATTGGAGTGAGAGCCGGCGAAAAGAGCAAGGCGATGATAAGATACGGAAAAATGCCCATAGCGATCTATGTTATGGTCCATTACCTACATATAAATTAGATAGGCCAGTTGACCTAATGATCGAAGCAAAGCATAAAGAACAATCAATAAATTTAATTAAATACGCAAATGGAAGAAAAGTCCATTCAACACCAAAGAGAGTACCCCATTGATGTGAATAAAAAATGGGGAGTAAGAGCCGAGCTTGATATGAGTAATGATGATAAAAACCCAACAGATAAAGCAATACTTGTAGGGTGGCTGAACAATATTGAGTCAATACCAGAACTAGAAAACATACTGGTTATGGTTATAAACTTTACTCAAGCTGTATACGGTAGCGAGAACAACATAAATAAAATACTAGAACTACCTCCTAATAAGCATATATTTACCTGTTATTTTCCAATATTTAACCCAAAAGCAACTTCAGAGGAAATTGAAAAGGAAGTTTGTAAAGCTTCAGGGGGTTTGCTACATAATTTTAAACTAAAATCATTTAATACTAAAAGCGATTTAATAAAATGGGTTTTAAACATAAAACAGAAAACGGAACCGGAATAATAACCGATCCGGCTAGCTCAATAAATTATGAAGGCATTGGTAAATCATTAGTAAAAGTTATTTTTGATTTTATAAAACCACAATCAATGTTGGAAATGTACGAAGTTGACTTTTTAAAATTTAAAGCTTTATATAATGCGAGAGATTTCATACTTTAATACTGATCTTTTTTGGGCTCTACATTTAGGCGACAATATTTATATCCAAAACAAAGTAGTAAAGCACATAATCCGGTCAGACCGGTCAAATAAAATAGGTGTTGTTTTTACTAGATGGGGTCGGGTCAAGTACGACTTTGGGATTATATTTTCAATTCCTATATCCCAAGGCAATAAACTTCCTATTAGTACTTTAATTGATGATATTCGAAATTCGGACCAAGTAGATGGAAGCTTAAAGAGCCCAATAATTAAACTAAAACCATTCATATTTAAAAAAGACATGATAGAATATGCAAATAAACAGAAACCTTTGAAAATTTAAATACCTGATATATAATGAGTAATGACAAAAGAATCTCGTATATTGAAGCTCCGATAACTAATAAATCTCCTAGAGATGTTGTGTCATTAGAAACGATAGCAACTGCTATAAAAACAAATGAGCATTACAAGAGAATAACCCAGGAGTATAGAGAGCTAAAACAAGACGGGGACGCAGAAGAAAAAGAGAAGCGCAAAAAGAAAGTAGAATCTTTTGATTATGTAACAATGAGTGGTGAGTTCAGTTATGTAAGCAACAAAAACCTGATCAAACATAGTGGGTACATTTGTATTGACATTGACAAGATTGAGTCAAAGAAAAAGCTTTCAAAAATCAAAACCACTCTGGTTAATGATGAATTTTTAGATACTGCATTAATATTTGTTTCACCCGGCGGCTACGGCCTTAAGTGGATAATACCAATCGATGTAAAAAGTGTTCAAGACCATGAGGATTATTTTTATGCTATTGAATCTTACCTTTGGAATCAGTACAACATAGAAATAGATGCTGCATGTAAAGACGTAGCAAGGGCCTGCTTTTTATCATATGATGAGAATGCAATGTTTAATCCACGGGCCCGAGTAGCCGGTCATAGTTTTCTCAAAGAATGGAAAAGCAATGAGCCTTCCGTAGATAACAAACAAAAAAGTAATTTAAATTCTAGCGGAGATACTCCCTGGGATGAGTATAATGCAAAAGGTGATCTAGGTAAGTTACTACTTGAGCACGGTTATACTTTTGTTCGTAGCGATAATATGGCTGATAAATATTTAAGACCTAACCCAAGCGGTGGTAGTGAATATTCAATTGTTGTTTATAGAGACACCGGAATGGGTTATGTACACTCATCTGAATGTACGCCACTACCAATGGGATCTATTACACCAGCCAAGGCATTCTGCCTTCTTGAGGGTCGAGGTGATTGGAAGGAAGCAGCCAAACTATTAAAAGCTGAAGGTTATGGAAATGATAGTAGCCCAAAGCGAACGTTAAACCTAAAAGCAAATATGGAGCTTTCTGCATCGATTGTACCTTTCTGGGAAATATCTAAGTCAGGTAAGTGTGAGATATCAATAAACAAATTTATTGAGTTCTTGGAAAATGGTTTGAATCTATGTGTGCTTAGCTCAGAAGATAAAGGAGTTAACTATCTTGTTCAAAATGAGAAGCAAGTACTGATTGAGATAGACAAGGTTCAAATTGGATCTATGGTGCGAAATTATCTGCTAGAGCATGTTCTGCCTTACAATGCAGAGTTCTATGAAGTAATTACAAATGCTTTTCTTGAGTTTTGGATTACCGGGCAGAAATATAAGTTATTAGATGTTCTAACCAAAGTTGAAGCAGAGATGATTGAGGAAACAACAGACACCTCATATTTGTATTACAGAAATGGTTATTTAAAAGTTACAAAAGACGATTTTGAATTCTTGCCATATATCACGCTAGATAATTATATATGGGAACGAGATATTCTTGACAGAGATTTTATTGACTTTGTAGATTATTCAAATTTCAACTTCAATAACTTTTGTATGAAAGTATCCGGAGATGATGAAAAACGATATAGTGCTTTGCGGAAAGCTTATGGGTACTTGATTCACTCTTTTAAGGATCCATCAATTGTTAAAGCTGTGATTCTTACAGATGAGTACTTGGGAGAAGATTTGCAAGTAGATGCAGGTGGTACCGGTAAAAGTATTGCTGCAAAAGCTTTATCTTTTATGAGACCAACAAAAGAGATAGCCGGTAAGCAGTTCGACCCGGAAAAATCATTTGCGTTTGCTGATGTAGAAGCAGGAGACAAGATACTATACATAGATGACGTTCACACTAGTTTAGATTTCCGCACCCTTTATAATGTTCTTTCAAACAATTTTAAAGTTGAGAAGAAATATCAGAATCCGCAAACAATACCATTCGAGAAATCTCCTAAAATGATCATGACTACAAACCATGCTTTAAAAGGGAACTCGAATTCTTTTCACAGAAGACAGTTAATTATTGAATTTGCTGAATACTTTGGTCCGGAGCATACTGTTAGTGATGAATACAACGAGCTGTTCTATACAGATTGGGAAACAAAGGACTGGCAACTCTTTGATTCATTTATGATAGATTGTTTACAATTATACTTAAAAGATGGATTATCTGAGAAGCTAATCAATTATCACAAAAAGCAGGTTCTACAAACTACCGGACCTGAGTTGTTTGACTATTTTGAAGAAACAATAACAGAACCAGGATTTTACCCAACAAGGGAACTTCTGAACGGTAGAACACCTCGGGACTCAATCAGGGGTTTCAGGATTGAATACCCTGAATATAAGCTGGGTGCGAAGGCTCTTGGTCCTCGACTAGATACCTGGGCAAAGTACAAAGGTTACAAGATTAAAAGAGGCAGACAAGGACAAATTCGAGGCTATGATATAGAAATAAAAAAGCCTGAATCTTAACACAAAATAAAGCCCAAAAACAGCACAATTTTATAAACCCTTATTTTATATGGGTTTATAGGATTTCCTGTCAGCAAAAAAAAAGCTTGTCAGCGTAAAAAACAGCAGAACCTATTATTTTTACTAATCTTAAGTAGGTTGGTGCTCCAAAAACACTTAACCATACTCTCTCCTATATATTTTTACTCTGTTCTATTACAACACTCTCTCTTACTCTCTCTTTTACTTTCTTTTTTAGGGAAAATAGTGGAAAAGATATATAACTAACTAATATATATAGAGTTAGAGATTTTTTTTGCTGGTTTAAACGTGTCATTTTATTACACTTGCTGGCTATCTTCCGGTGTTTATTAGACTTATAGCTGGGGTAAAAAACGTCGAGTTTTATTTGGAAATCAACAAACTGAAGCTTTTAAAGTAAACATACCTTTCAACTTAAATTATTTAGGACACTAAATATTAAAGAATTTTAACCAACTAAATTCAAACATTAAAACTTTTTAATTATTACTACACTAAACATTAGAAATCTCTAATTAATAGGTATAAGAATAATGATAAAGACGAAAACTTAAATTAAATTATGGACAACATATCAGAATCAATTAGAAAACTAAAGCGAAGTTTATTTTTAAATGAGGATTTAGAGGATAACATGAAATTTCTGGATAACCTTAATTCACAGTTCTCACAGAAAGTTGTCGCTGTAAGAGGGGTAGGGACTTTAGGTCCTTTATATAACTTAAAGGTTGGCAAATATTCTACCGATCGAGAGTGCCAGGCAGTAGTCAATATGGTTAATGAAATAATTGAGCATATAGAGCAAACTATGCTGGATGATGCTTTCGCCGGTAGAGTACTATATAACAAAAATCTAGAGGATAGTAATGTGGAAAAGCGGCGAGAGTTTCTTGCATTATATATATTGCACTATATAATGGATAGATCAGATCTGGGTAACCCCAAGTATTCAGAGTCTACAGTTTTAGCAAATAAAGAGTTTGCAGAAACTACAATAATTTTGGATACTGGAGATAAAGTCTTAGTTAGCACTAATAATCCTTCATTTAGGACTAATAATATAATTACTTATTATAATGATGACTACAATTTCAAATTTAAAACTGATTTTAATGACAAGCGGTATGATGCTTTGGCCAACGAGGCCCAAAAAATACTCAACAACCATAATGAAACAGTACGCGCCTTACCTTTCTCGCCTTTATTATACCACTCATCATCTAATATTGTAAACCAACGAATGAAAAATGCTTTCGAAGGCTACACAGACTTTCTAGAAGCTTTAATAATATATGCTCAAAATCAGCACAACTTTTTAATTAAAACAGATAAACCTAAAACAAATGATTAATGGCACTGCAATATTTTGAGAACCACCCAGAACCTGATAAACCTTATTGGAGCATCCTGGTAAATCAGGATAGAGATCAAACTCCAACAATGTTTAAAAAGATGGCAACTACAAACAACATGGGAGATAATTCCTATGGTTATGTAGTTTACAACAAAGCGGGCGATGTTATAGCTTTCCAAATGCTGGATGAGCCTACAATCAAAGCTCCGGAGATTCCTAAAGACCCTAAAAAGGGTATGAAGGTTAATATAAAGGTACCAAGTCAATTCGGGATATTCCCGCCGTATAAAGTATTAAAATCAATCTTAAAAGACCAGAATAAATAATATGAGCATACTGACCGATATTCGAAAAGAGTACAAAGAAAGATTTTTTCAGACACCACTATGGTATCTAACAGATCTTGAGTGGGCTTGGTTAAAAGAGTCCTCAATTAAAACTTTGAAAAAGTTTCTAACTAACCCTAAAACTCCATTTGGCATCGGCAAACTTCTAGAGCTTTCATTATATTCCCAAACAACGTGTATTTATGGTACACAGATAAATGGGAAAGAAATAAATGTTCAGCAATACGTCCACAATGATATCACAATTGTAGAAGAGTATTCTGACCGTTTAATTTTTAAATTAAGAGGCTCGGAAGATCCATCCCCTAAACAGCTCGAAAAACATGTTATATCATTTTTTAATGTAATGGTCTTGATCTGGGGAACTCAAAAAGTTGCAGAGCACATGCAGATACCAGAAGGTGAGTTACTTTCCGTAACTTCCAACATCACTTTCGAGGATGGATTAATGGTTGAAAGCATGACAAACTAAATAAACTAAGTAAACAAACAAACAAACAAACAAACGAAAACGTATTATGGGAAATCCCGCACCAACGAAAACTAAAACAGACGTGAAACAACGAGATATAGGATTATTTCCAGTATTTGATTATCCAGACATTATAACCCAAACCAACCCGCTAACCTCAGAAGCTATCGAGCTAATGAGGCCATTCCATGAAACTCTTCTTGAGTTCTGTGGCCGCAACGAGATAAAACTTCAAAAAGCTTTCTTTGCCGGAGAGGGGACATCTACCGAAGAAGGTTTAAAAAACTTTACAGCTTACTTTGGTGGCCACCGGATTAAAGTAAGGGATCTGGTTAATACAGATAAATTAAAAGAAATAGGTTATCGCAGACAATGCTGGGATATGCTAACACGCATTCGGACCCAAGGTAAACTCAACAGCTTTACTTATGAGAATCTATCGTTTGCACTGCCCATTACCCCAATAATTGAGTCAACCGAAACCACATCATATGACCTAAGAGAAACCGAAGCCACAAAGGTTACGCAACACCCGGCCACAGACGGTAAAATTTATGAGAAGCGAGAGCATCACATGAAATACCAGGTCCAGTTGTGGCACGAAAAGGACGCAGCAAATGATGTAGGCTACGTGCCAAAGCACAAGCTTCCATTACGCGCCAAAGTATATGAGGTAGAGACCAAAGGCGGTTATACTAAAAAAGTAGATATTATCAAAAAGATAAAATCTATGGGCGGTGATCATTATGAAGCAATGGAGCTACTACAGGACCCTAAAACAGACCCTACTGATTTAGACAAGCTGGTAAAAGATAGCATTACACAAGCAGCTAAAAAGTTTAAATCTGACCACGGAAAAGATTATGAGAAAACTGTTAAAGAGTTAGCCAGGCGTTATCCATTGTTAACAGAAGATCAAATCCGCGATGCAATCAGAAGGTTGTATAATAAAGATGGGAATAAAGTACGAGACCTAGATTCTTTGGAAAGGGGCCTGGCTATTGCCCAAGGAAGATTAAAGCCTGTATGGCTTTGGAATATTCATACCCTGGAAGTAACAGAGTATATGGGAACCATAGTTCTTTCAGAGAAATTAGGGTATAGTTATCCAGCTCATATCTCGCAATTGAAAGTAGAAGAAACAGTGATACAGAAAACTTATCTGATAACAGACGCTGGAAAGATTCCAGAAAGTTTGTTATCGAAAATAGATGAGAAAATCAATATCATGCAACTTATTAACACACTCAGACCTCTGCTGGAAGACGCTATGTCAGCAAAGGATATTGAGATTATTACCCACAAGTTACTCCACAGAAACTTGCAAAAAACCGCAGAATACTTTAAATTGCAGCCTAGTGTTATATCTCAGAAATGGGAAATGGCATTGGTGAATATATCAATGAAAGTAAAATCCGGTTTAAAGCATGAAACAACGGGATCTATCTCTGTGGTACCAATACAAGGCAGCGATGAAGAACGCATCAAAAATCTTGACAAACGACTCTCAACGAATGAAGACAATGCAACATCTGCAAAATCTTCAAGCTCAGAGTCAGGGAAACAGCCCCGTCAAAGCAAACCTGTATCGTTTGAGGACATCATTATTCTCCGGACTGGATCCGAGAGAGATGGCGCATCTGATAATACATCTACACAGTAAATAGTTTAAGGCCGGGCCCAGCGCCCGGCTTACTATTTTAAACCTAGTAAAAGATAAATACAATGGAAGATAAGAAAGATAAAGAGGAGTTTGATGAACAAGCCTACTGGGAAACAATAACATCCAAGCCCGAGGTCGTCAAGCTATTTAAACAACGAGAAAATATCGAACGGAAAATAAGAAAACTAGATAAAAAATCACTAGTATTATATGAGCTCCAAGCATTAATGGACTCAGAACAAAGCAAATAAAAAAAGAGAGATGTTTAAGCAGAATGAAATAGAATTAAACGAGGAGAAACATACTTATACAGTAAAGGGAGCGGAACATTTAAAATTTACTTCTGCAACAACATTTATAGGGGATCATTTTAAACCATTCAATGCAGAAGAGATAGCCAAAGACCTCATTAAAAAGTATGATAAATACAAAAACAAAACGCCTGAGCAAATACTTAATGGCTGGAACCACATAGCTCAGCTTGGCACTGAGGTCCACAAAGAGATTGAAGATTGGATTATACTTTGGTCAAAAATGAGTGAAGATGATTATGAACCAATACATAATAAATCTCGCCACGGCATTCTTTGGCTACAAGAAAACCTTAGCAGGAAATATGAAGTTTTCCCAGAAGTAAAGTTATTTTCTATAAAGCTGCAATTAGCAGGAACAGTTGATTTAATTATAAGAGACCCCGAGTCAGGGCTTTTTGTAATGGTTGATTGGAAGACTAACAAGAAAATAACCAACCGAGCATACATGGGCCAAAAAGGCACACATTATGCAACACGGTTTCTGGAAGATCATAAATTAAATAAGTATGCATTACAAATGAGTTTATACACCTATTTACTTGAAAAGTATTATGGAATTAAAATTCACAAAAGACTGCTTATCCATTTAAGACCTAATCAAACAGCATATTACCCACTCGGCATAAAAGAGTATGAAACAGAATATCTAAAACCCAATATTATTAAAATGGTAGAAGAAAGATTACGGAAAAAGGAGAATAATGAGTTATTTAGGCAATATTCCTAAAATATATGACGAGGGCGATAACTTTGAGTGGGATACCGAAGCCCCGCCAAGCTTTTATGATGATTTATCAGACCCATCAAACCAAACAAGGATAATGAAAAATAAAGTAGAAAAGTCCTGGGTACATCTAGGAGATTCAGTATATAACTTATCTGGTAAACACGAAAACAAATTACCTCCCGGATATTATACACCAGAACTTAATAATAGGACCAGGACAGTAGATTTCAAGAAAAAGGTTATACACACTGATGATTTAATGATACCCAATGATCCAACCTACAAGGAAATTTTAAAAGAAGTAAATCAGTTTTTTAAAAATGGAAAGAAGTTTAAAGAAAATGGGTTCATGCATTCACGTGGTTATATGCTCCACGGGCCTCCAGGATCGGGCAAGACAGCCTTAATCCAATTATTAATACAAGAGTATACCAAAGAAGGTTATCTAGTCTTAGACGGCTCGCGTCCCGAGTTTTTAATTGCAGCAATTGAAATAATAAGGCTAATTGAACCAATAAGACCATTACTTGTGATTTTTGAAGATATCGATGCATTGTTTGAGTATTACGGTGAAGAAGAAGTCATAAATTATCTTGATGGCACCACGCAAACAAACCACGTACTTAATATAGCTACAACAAACTATCCTGAAAAATTAGATAGAAGAATTATCAATCGCCCACGGCGCTTTGATAGGGTTGTAAATATAGGAATGCCTTCAGAGACAGTACGTCGTCAATATTTCCATGAATCTCACAATATAGCAAAAGAAGAACTAGATAAGTGGGTTAAGCTTACTAAAGGATTCTCTTTTAGCGCAATGAGTGATGTAGTTATAAGTGTAAAGTGTTTTGATTACAAACTAGAGCATGCAGTAGAGAAATTAAAAGATTTACTATTTACAAAGAAAGATAGTAACAACTACAATAATGAATTTACAGAATCTGGAAAACACGTAGGATTTTAAATAAGCAAAATTAAACAGAAAACATGTCATTACAAGAAATCGAGAAAAGCCATATTAGAAGTGGCCAAGAAGGATTGGCAAGAGAAATTGACCAGTCCTCCCACAACATAATGCTTGATGTACTGCAAGTTAGCCAGTACACCAAGCCTATAGATTCAACAGTCCGTGAATTAGCATCCAACGCAGTTGATTCACAAAAAGAGAAAAAAATAGCAATTGAAATATTAACAGGCGAATCAAAGCCTGAAAAATACTTTCACACACGTGAAGGTTCGCAGTATAAGGATTCTCGCTGGACTCCGGAGTATTACTCGTTAAACCATTTAGACATGGATAACAATAATGTAGTACTTTCATATGAAGAAGGAACCGGCGTAGGATTTACTGATAAATTTATTGTAACAGATTTCGGTGTGGGACTAGGAATGCCACGCCTTAAAGGATATCTGTCATTAGGCTATTCTACTAAACGTAACAGCGCCAGTGCTTTTGGTGCCTATGGTTTAGGTGCAAAATCGTCGCTCTCGACCGGAGCTGACTATTATACGGTGGAAACAGTCCATAATGGGAAAAAATTCAAGCTGAATTGTTTCGCATACAAGATTGATTCTATTATCCCAAAGTTTAATGTAGAAAATAACAGAGTAAATAACTTTGTAAATATCGGGTCCGAGGAAAAACCTTATTATGCCTACTATGAGGAGACAGACTCGAAGAATTACACACGCATCATAACCCCGGTTAAAAGGCATAACCGGAAACGCTACAAATCAGCTGTAAAAACACAGCTATTATACTTCGACAATGTAATCTTTAACTATAAAGATGAAGATGGTCATGAGACAACGGTACCATTTAAAGCTCGAGTACTATATAATAGTAACAACCTGCTTATAAGCGATACTATCCAGTTTCATCGCCCACACATTGTGGTAGTAAAAGAAAAGGGTTCCACGTTTGGAGTTACTTATGGAACAATAGATTTCCAGGAATTGGAAATGCAAACACTCAGCGGAACAATAGGATTTAAGTGTCCTATCCGGAGTGTAGATAGAGACCCGGAAACGGGTGACGAGAAAGTATTACAAGAAGGCGTGACTGTGAATCCGAGTAGAGAGTCGGTAATCTGGGATAACCATACAAGAAACTATATACAAACTATCATTAGTGCAGCACAAACTGAAGCATCTGATTTAATTTCTGAGCAATTAAAAGAAGAAGACTTTTATGCCTGGCTACAAAAAGCCAACGAAATTATTAACAGAGCACAGAATCGGTACTCTCAAAACGCACTTGGTGAAATTTCAAAAATTGTAGATAGTACTAAGATTACCGCCAAATACCAGAAAGATAAGACTATTAAATTTTACCAAAACCCTGATGTATTCTTCTGGGGAATAAATCTGCGACTTATTCGCACCCAAAATGGTAAATGGGAAAGAGAAACAGGAACATATAAAAAAGAAATAAAACGACTACCCCTAGAATCATGGGGTTCCTTTTTTCCTGACCGGTTATATAAAATGGAAGGAGACGACAAGTCTTCTCCAGTAAAAGATCGGTACCTAATAGAATACCACGGAGGCAGCTTTAATCAAATAAAGCTTCAAGATCGTGAAAGCTTAATTAAAGAAGCCAAAGAAAAGCATAAAGATTGGGAAGAAGATAAAGTTCTTGCATGGGTTGATAAAAGAATCAAAACAAGAGATAAGATCTATGGCTATCTTACAACAAATGAAAATGTTGAGGTTAAAGCTTATAATGGTGTGGAGGTTCCCGAGGACTTTGAGAAAAAAGTCTCTAAGGAAATTGAAGAAGGAAAAAAAATAGAAACTCTTTCCCCGGCCGAAAAGCGAGCACTACATGGAAAAGTAGTTTGTTATACCTATGAATACAAAGAAGGTTCCTATGGGAACCATGAATATAAGCTAAACAAAGAAGAACCTATTCTAGGTGAGCTTGACGATATCCAACATCCGGTTGTATATGGCACTCAGGCTGATGACCCTAAATTTAAAATGCTGGCCAACTTATTCCACTACCGGCACAAGCAGTTCCAATACAAACCAAACTTCTTTCCTGTACAAAAGTTAAAAGAGGAAGATTATAATGGGGTAGCATTCGCCCGCTTCTCAAAGAGAAACACAAAACATGTAAAACAAAACCCTAATTTTATTCACGTGGACAAATATCTTTGGAATCATGACAAAAAATCGTATAATGTAGGTACAGCCTTCATCCCATTATTCACCTCTATGTTTATATATAAAAGGCTCAGAAACTTGTCTTATTTGACAAATTTCAGTATATTTAATGAGGACATGTCTAAGGCTTACAACCTTTTAGTTCAATACAAAAATGACTGTTATATTGATTCATCTTTAGGAAGAGTTGAGCATAACAGCATCTTTAAAGAGTTTAAAAAGAAGGCCCAAGATCTTCAAGAGTTTCAATTGCTTCTAGAAGAAAACAAGGGTAATCTTGATGAGGTTGTAAGAAAACAGAAGTCTAAAGAACTAACCGGACATGAAGAACTAGAAAGTGCAACTGTATTAGATATGAGCATTGTTCACCTACTACAAGAGCTTGAAACATACAGCGAAAATATAAAAGATTTGTTTAACCATATCTCATTTTTAGAAGATGCTGACAGACAAATTCCAACTGAAGCACAACGATTGGTAACTGAAATTCTGCAGAATGAATCATTAGATTCCTTTAAGTTATCAGACAAATCTATCACCACTTTAGATAAATTAAGTGGTAAAAAACAAGAAGTAAATAATGACAACTAAATTTTTAAATAATTACATATATGTTAACATTCAACGTTATTAATAACAACATCGTAGGAAGTATTGACGGAGAAGACTTTTCAACTCCATATAAAAAAGATACATGGGCCAGCCTTACAGAGGCCCAAGGGGCCTTCACCAAAGCCGAGTCTTTAGAAGATGCAAAGAATATTCTAAAAGATGTAAAGCCCCTTGTACTGGAAAGTGCAGAAGTAAACCTTGAAGACTTTTCAGATTTTCTTGTATTCAATAACAAGTTTAGAACATACCATCTTCGAAATGATGGTAAAGTATCGCCTATCTCCTTGCCGAAGAATCTGGTCGACAAAATGAAGTATGTCATTGATAATGAGCTTCCCGTTGATCCTCTGGTAAAATTCACACTTCGAACACTCCGGAATCCAAATGTATTTGAAGCAGCATCAAGTGCCGCCGCAGCTTATTTTCTCCACCAAGCCACCAATTATACTTTCCAAACATTCACCTCACCAAACTTGTTTAAAAAGTTTCACGAGGAAGAGGGACTATCTGAAGAGGTAGCCAGGGAAATGGCACAAGTGCCACAAACCCCAATTTCAATGGAAGGTTTAATGCTTACTAAGAAAGTAGTGCGTCCACTTTATGACAAGATGAGATATCGCTATGAACTTGATGAGGATGGAAATCCCAGAAAAGTTCTGCGAGACAAGAGTGACAAGCAAATTGATCCGGAAACAGGAGAGATTACCTGGAAGTCACCAGAATTTGCAGAAGACTTCATTATGCAGCCATATGTTATGAGAGGGGGCGGTGATGCGTTTTATTGTGGAGTTCCCGGAGAAGAAGGCACAACAAAAGGCCATATTATCCGAATTGGGCAACTGATGTCTCTAGAAAATTGGGACCAAGTTAATTGTGATCCGCAGCAAACCTGTCGACGGGGACTGCATGCCGGTAATTATGATTATATAAATGGATTTGAACATTCTGAGTCGCTGACTCTGGAATGCTTAATGGATCCTCGTGATATTGGAGCAATTCCCCACCATGATATTAGTGGAGTTGTAAGAGGATTTAAAATGATGCCTTGTGCTTTTAAAGATAGAAGCATCGATAATAGAAACGTATATCACCCATCAACATATGCAGAGCTTTCTGATTCTCAGTGGGAAACAGAGCGCTTAGCAGTAATTGAAAATTATCAAGGTAAAGTTGATGAAGTACAAAAACAACTTGATGAAATCACAGTAAAAACTTCGTTCTAATGATTCCAATCACTAGTTAAGAGACAATATGGAACCGGCCTTTTACTTAAGTGTAGGGGGCCGGTTTTTTTTATTCAATACACAAAAAAAAATTTGGTTGAGAAATGATAAATGAATTAAATAAATTAGAAGAAGCTTTTAATGAAATAATGGACAAAACAGGGCCAACACTGCTCCGAGAGTTTTATAAAATCAAAAGGTCCAACAAAAAAGGCTTTATAAGCGAGCCTAATCAATATGATATGTACATATTCACCGAAAATGACATAATCTATGAGTTGACAAACAGGATACCTCAACAGGAAATGGTCCTTTATATAAGGAAACCAATGCAACCCCCAACAAGGTTTGTTTTTACATATATTTTTGGGATGTTTACCCAACCATATTCCAAACATCAAATGTATATTAATTACTATCATGAATTAAAAACATTTTTACATGAATTTCACAAAAGACTACCCCAACCTTAATCCCGATGGGGTAACCCTCATTAACTTAGATAAGGACAACTCTATAGCACAAAAATCAGGGTTTGCGCCTGGATTCTATATGATGACAAGAAAAAATAGGGCCCGCAGACGTGGAACCACTAACAAGCCAAGACAACCCACTGTATCTCTATACTACTATGGCGAGTTTTTCTTCTACAAACCTTTTTCATATTTTATAAATCCTGAGCTCCAGCCCTTTTACAGCTATCTTGGTGACCTTACTATAAACGACCAGCTAAGGGAATTAAAAATTTTAAACCAGTGCACCTCAACTTTTAACGATGATTTAGTAAATAAAAAAGATTTTAAGACATCCATATTAAAGCTGATGCCTAATCGAGATGATTTCGCAATTGAAGAAATAAAAAAGCTTCCCCTAAAGAATAATTTTAACTTTATTTATAGAGTAACAATTCTTGATAAAGATAAATTTGCAACAGAAGTAAATGTAAACATAGGCTACTCAGGGTGTAAGACAGGATTAAAAAATTCTTTAAATAAAGATTTGGACTTAAATAATAATTTTGTATATTGAGAATGTTAAATTTAACATAATCAAAATTACAAGATGAAAATTGAAAGTATCGATACTAATTATGCTGGTTACAACTTTCGTAGCCGGTTAGAAGCAAGATGGGCCGTATTCTTTAATGCGATGAATTGGGATTATCTATATGAACCACAAGGCTATACCCTGCCGAATGGTACTAAGTACCTACCAGACTTTTACTTACCAAAGTTTCAAACCTTTGCCGAGGTAAAATTTGATGTACTTGAAGTATTTGACTATAAGCGTGCACGCTCACTTGTTGAATCCACAAGAATACCACTACTTATTCTGGATAGTGACCCATCATATAAATTTTTTACACAGATCACCGTTAATGATGATGACGAGATTGAATTAAGAAAAATTAATCTTATTGAGGACAAAGACAGCCCTGGAAAACTCCTTATAAACCGAATGTTTGTAAGTGAAGAAGACTATCAAGAGTATGGAAATGTAGAACCAATTGCGTGTATTAAAGAAGCACGAAAGCATAGGTTCGGTATATTTGATTAAGGAAATTAGTGTGTACTGCTAATATTGCTCCAGTCAGGCCTCCTTGTTAACTCAGGGAGGCCTTTTTAAATTCAACACTTCATATCTCTATCCACAATGGAGCAAATTCACCCGTAAAAAATAAAATATTACTAATGAGCACAAAAATTAAAAAAGTCACAGCAAAGTTTATAGCAGAGGATGAAATACAAATTAAAATTAAAACCTCTAAGAAATCAGAAGACATCCGAGTTACCTCCAAGATAACACAAGCTTCAAATAAAATCCGCTTTACCATTAATAATCCAGAAATAAACGAGCGCATATTATATGAGGGAATTGTAGAAGATAAAAAATTATACTTGTACCCTCAGTATGGAGAGGGGGTGCTAACTGACAAACAACCTATAATTATAAAATAATGGCAATGATAACTGACAAATATTACATTATAGAGACCCGGTCCAGCCTATATCCCTCTAACATATACAGGCAACTCATAGCACACGTTACAGGTCATATAGGGCACAATGATGACACCTCAGCTTCAAGATATGTAGATGAAGAAATAAAGGTTTGTTTTGAGGATGCTCTTCTGCCCGTTATCATGCAGAAGACAGGATGGGCGGCGCCGGGCGACCACGATAATAATTTTATAAACATAAGATTTAAAAGCAGGCCAACCCAAAAACAAATGGAGATTATAAAAGCTCGGCTAAAAACATTTCCACAAGCATTTATGGCCAAAGATAAACTTGCTGATTATATTGGATATATAACTGATATTGAGTTTGGCGAGCCAAGAATCTTTTTATTTATAACAGAAAAAACAGAGATAAGTTATGAAGGATAAATCATGAAATGGATAATATTAATAATATTTTTGACAACTTTCTTTAGAGGAATGTTAAAATGAGCAGAAAACTTAGAGAAACTAATAATTCACAATTAAAAAGTATAAAAGGCTTGAACATCCCCTACTTACGGGAATATGTATTTAGGCCTTTTGTTCCACGTAAAGAAAACTTTTCTAGATATAAAGCTGGAGCCAGCCTTGGTGATTATCCCTGCGATACCTGGGATTTTCTTTCAGGTGTGTTCAACCTTAACAGGCCACATATTGCTGACTTGCAAACTAAAGTTAAATACAAGTGCCCATTAACAAACAATTTTTATTATGGAGCATATCCTGTAGCATACTTGGCCGAAAAGAAGCCTCGATTAAAAAAGGCCGAAAATGAATTTGAAGAATTTTTATTGGCTGAACTGAGCCGACCCTTTACCCCACAAGGTATACTACATGAAAATTTAATAACACAGACATTTATGGGCCATGGCTACAATGAACTTTTTAAACAATATGATAGCCAGCCCGAAAAGAAATTCTTTATGTTAAAAATAAATAATAAAGAACACTTAATTTTTAATATATGGACAGAAATATAATCGGATTAATAAAAAGAGTTTAGACGAGAATATTTTGCAGATTTTCAAATGTATCAAAGTTCCTTTCAAAGAATTAAAAATAAGTTTGTTGATGACCAATAGCACACAAAACTAGAAAAGCCAACAATAACTTCTAAAGTAGATGTAAAGATTTAATAACCAAAGAGGAAAAACTATTAATAGACTTAAACTATTTATAAAATTATGAAAGATACTGTTATTACTGTAATATCATTTATTCTTATATGTTTACTAACATCACTTCTTGTATTAGAGATGCAAAAACAAGAAGAGCTCGCATCAGTCAACCCTCCACAACAAACGCCCGACAGACATATCAAAGTATTAAATAAAGAGGTGGCCATGGCAGGTTGCCGGTATACACTGGCCCTGCGAGGATATGAGTATATTTATGAACTCCGGACGGAAGAAAGGGTAGTAATAATTGATAGCTGTGATGCCTATCAAGAAGAAGACATATTAAGAATAATAAAATGAGTAAAGAAAAACAAAAAGAGTTTTCAATTAAAGCTATAAATAAAATGATGGGCCTGGCCGGCCATAATATTAATTATGAACAACTCGTGGCAGAGCAAGAAAAGGAGGATGCCCCCTTTTATGAAAAATACACCATGACCCAGAAACAACACACCAAATTTAAAGAATGGTATATAGAAAATTATAAACACAAATTCAAAGTAAGTAAAATCCGAGCTGAACATGCATTTAGCTGGTTTGATTTTGACCTTGTACTAAGGATAGAGGATTAGCAATAATGTTGTTTTGAAAAAATACTATGAGTGAAGATATACGAAAAATGATTGATAAGGTTAAGAACTTTAAACAATTTATTAAAACATGGAGCATAACGTTATGAAACAGAAACCAATTAGAGTAGAAAAGGAAAAAGTTCATAAAGATATAGAATACCAAGTAGGCACATTTGAAGGACACCCAATAATGGCAGTGATGACTATTGAAGAACAGAAAGATATTGAGAAAGTAAAAGGCTTGACCGTATCTGATGTAATTGATATGAATATTTCTTCTTATAGAGATTGGCAATGTGATTGTTAATGGTATACAACGTGTTGTATAAACAGCGTTGAGAGGTACGAACAATGATTTTTATATAGTGTTAACTACTGGCACGGTAAATTAAGTAGAAACTTTATTGATAATAAAAAAAATAGCGATGGCAACTTACGAGATACCTGATAATGTAAAAGAATTATTTGAACAAGGCGAAAATAGTTATAGGATTATAGACTACGCTCCAGATATGAGTATGGATAATAAGCAAAGTATGGGTTATT
>Ga0306906_1000062_pt1 | contig 65561 bp, 66 predicted proteins | sample AntRauTorcE11897_FD_190405 | JGI IMG/M metagenome (GOLD analysis project Ga0306906, IMG submission 190405) | Saline lake microbial communities from Rauer Islands, Antarctica - Metagenome Torckler E11 #897 (v2) (version 2) | ecosystem: Environmental > Aquatic > Non-marine Saline and Alkaline >...
GCCAACTCCAGAGGAACCAGAAGAACCAGAAGAGCCTGAGGAACCAGAAGAACCAGAAGAGCCTGAGGAACCAGAAGAACCAGAAGAGCCTGAGGAACCAGAAGAACCAGAAGAGCCTGAGGAACCAGAAGAACCAGAAGAGCCTGAGGAACCTGAAGAACCAGAAGAGCCTGAGGAACCAGAAGAACCAGAAGAGCCTGAGGAACCTGAAGAACCAGAAGAGCCTGAGGAACCAGAAGAACCAGAAGAGCCTGAGGAACCTGAAGAACCAATCATGTTGCGAGTTTGCGACCCAGACACAGGTGTCATCATAGATGTAACCGAAGATGAATTCAATGAAGGTGACTGGTGGATCATAGGTGATCTTCCAGAAGGAATCGAAATAGTAGACGGTCGTTGTGTTCACGTAGAAGCTGATGGGCCACCACCAGTAGCTGAACAGCCACCACACACAGATACTGCCACGCCGACACCTGGTTATCCAGGTCGTGGTCACGCAGAGGATGTCGTTGAAGAGCAGCAGGGCGATCCAACTAATCTTGACGAAACAGAATACGGTACAGAAGTACCTGACTCAGAAGAAGGCGGCGAAGCACCTGGCGGCGGCGAAGAGAGTGTCGTAGATGAAATCCCACATGTAGATGAAGAGACTGGTGAAGAAATTGACCAAGAAAACCCAGATCATGATGAAGAAGTAACTTCACCAGGTACTGACGAAGGTACCAGTAACGACGCTGAAAGCGAAGAAGCTGACACTGGCGAAGCTGATGAAGATAGCACCGATGAAGATCCTCTTGATGGTGGATTTCCAGGCGCAACAGGAAGCAACTAAGGAAGAGGAATAAAGGAGCATAACTATGAAATTATTTACACAAATCAAAGGTAAAGCCAAGGCAACACTTCTTACACTTGTTGCGATAGCCCTACCGCTCGCTGGAATTGTCAACGCACAATCAAGCCAGGTTCTCATGGAAGGCAACACCGAGTCACTGAATGTGACAGCTGGTGAGACCGAATACGGTAACTCAACTGATGCGATGGTAGACGACGTCGTACAGGTACAAGTATGGCTTCACAACCGTGAAATGCCAGAAGCACAGAATGCAGAGAACACTCGTGTGGCAATCGATGTGCCAAACGACCAAGGTGAAACACAAGTTATCACCGGTACAATCTCAGCCGATAACGCTAATACAGTAGTTGATGATACGACGCTAAACCTCTCACTTGAGCGAGCGCGCGTTGAATACATGGAAGGTACCGCTAAGTACCGCTATAACGCTGGAGCAGCTGAAGGCCGAGACGAGTGTGAGACAGGGCTCGAGTACCCAGCCGATGACTGTTACGAAACAATTGAAATATCTGACGATGTCGCGCTGAGCGAAAACGGCGTCAACCTTGATGATTATCGAGGAGACAGCCTAAATGGCTGTAACGCCTACCACGAGACAGTAACAATCCAAGTACGGGTTATTGCAGATGTTGTAAGTGTTAACAAGTTTGTACGACACGCTGGTGAAGGTGCAGATGACTGGTCCACTAGTACAGAAGCTGTGCCAGGTGATGAGTTAGAGTACTTGATTCGATTCCGTAACGAAGGTAACTCACAACTTGAAGATGTTATGGTTGGCGACAACCTGCCGAAATATCACTCATATGTTGATGGTTCAACCTGGTTGATAAACGGTAATAACCCAGATGGTACGAACCTAGATAATGACAACATAACAACTGGTGGTATAAACGTTGGGCACTACGGTCCTAGCGGTACTGGATACGTCTGGTTTACTGCTGAGCTTGATCCGCTGGCTGGCTATGAACGATGTAATCAGACATATGACTTACGTAACGTCGGCGTTGTACGACCTGCAGGTATGAACGAGTTCTATAACACCGCCCAGGTACTTGTATCGGTGGAGTGTGAAGACCAAGAAGAGCCAACTGAGTCTGCTCTTGTTTGTGAGCAATTGAGTGCAAGTAATCAAGGTGACGGAGTATTCCAGTTCACGACATCATTTGATACTTCAGGTGATGACGCAGAGCAAGACCTCTACGTGTATGACTTCGGCGATGGTAACGATATTACCACCAACGATAACCCATACACCCACACCTATGACGAGCCAGGTACATACACAGTACGTGTCTCAGTCCGAGGTACAGTTGACGGCGAGACCGTTACAGAAACCAGTGACGCGTGTCGTGTAACCGTTACTGTACCAACAGACGAAGAGCCAGAAGAGCCACGTGGCCCAGAAGAGCCTACAGAGCTTCCAGTCACTGGCCCAGCAAGTATCGCAGGATTGTTCACGATAACCACACTGATGAGCGCGGCAGCCCACCGAGTAGTTACTCGACGAAGCTAAACATCCTCGATAAAAACTGACCGCTCTTAGGTGCCTCGAAATCCCCGCTTATAATCGCGGGGATTTCGCTAGGCTAACAGATTGTGCTACAATTTTTCGGTCTAGTCCAAACACAACCTCATCGCCTAACGAACTAGAAGCCAGCCCGCGAGGCACAGCCGAGCAAAATAATTGATACATCCTAGCCCAGGATGAAAACGCACCTTCCACATACTATATTTGCATAACACTTTGTTAGCACGTATGGCCTCATCGTCTAACGGCTAGGACGCCAGGTTTTCATCCTGGTAATCGGGGTTCGATTCCCCGTGAGGTCACCAATGAAAGCGCCCCACCTTGTGTGGGGTGTTTTCATTGGTGGGTTCCACGCAGTGGAACAATCGAACACCCAGGTTCGAAGACAAGGAGCTCACGCAGATGCTTGCATCGAGTAAGCGACGCAGGCGCATCGACCAAAGGGAGATATCTCCCGTGAGGTCACCAAAACAAGAGCCCCACTTTTTGTGGGGTTTTTGTTTTGGTGGTTTCTCCACAGGAAAAACGAATCGAACCCCGGACGGCGGTTCGGGCGCCAATGAAGTCGCTTGCAGAAGCTTGCTTCGAGAACGACGAATGCCCCCCGTTAAACCGCCTATAAACCCGACAATCTATAGTATGTCGGGTTTATATTGCCTGCAAAACAGTATTATAGCTTCACAAAACACTCTTTTTGCAGACTGGCTTCGAGAATCCTTTTGCCAACTGGGTGCTTGCTTATGCCGCTGGTCTGGCTGGCATGAGCTTCCATAGCCTTGCGTTTTTTGTCTCTAATATGTTCTGGTAGCTCGAAACAGATGTCAACATTTGCTTCATCGTATAGTTTTGGCTTATCAGTTGCGAAGTAGATATCAAAAAGCTCGTCAGCCTGTTTGCCGACAGCATTATAATTCTCAGTTGTTTCCACTGCGCCGTATACGGAAATACTTGCGTTAGATTCTCCGGCAGCTCGCCGCGCCCATTTAGATATGAGTTGATGATCAGCGTGACCAGTAATACCAGTTGGCTCAAACGTCAGAATTGTATTTGGGGCAAATGCTGAGATATGTTGCGTGAGTACTTCAATAATATCCGCCTCATCGATAGTATGTAATTTGTTATCAGGGTAGTGCAGCAGAACGCCTGCCTCAACTCCTATGGCGGCAAGTGCACCACCGAATTCTTGTTCGCGAATATGGCGTAGGTCTTTTTGTGACCAGCTGGCTTCATCTGCCGTTTGCCCAGCGTCACCCTTGGTTGCGCTGAGCACGCAAACTCGTTGTTCATTCTCAACCGCGGCTGCCATAATGCCAGCAGAAGACCACGTCTCATCATCTGGATGAGCCCATATTCCCATAATGGCACCGAGACGTCGGAGATCTTGTTGTGTGCGTAACATAGTTCTAGTATACGGTTTTGATGGCAATGGCTCGACAAAATATTGAAAAAACCACAATAGCCCTTGCCTGATACAACCATAAGCCTATACTAGATATATATGAAAATGACGCAAAAGGCACCGAATGTGTCGATTGATCAATTGAAGCGTACCAAGATAATCGCCACCGTTGGACCGTCCTCAAACAGTTACCAGACGATCCTCGAGCTTATTAAAGCTGGGGCAAATGGGTTACGATTAAATTTCAGCCACGGTACAGAAGACGAGCGAGAGCAACAGATCAAATGGATTCGTAAAGCCTCGAACGAATATGCCAAACCAGTTGCTATTATTCAGGATTTACAAGGTCCAAAGATTCGGCTTGGTGATTTTGATGGGGTTTTTACGGTGCAGGCCGGACAGAGTATTTCATTCGCCTACAAAGCTGATTTTGAGCGTAGCGGGCATTTGCCGCTCCAATATGATTTGAGTAAAAAAGTAAAGCGTGGCGAGCGACTGTATCTATACGATGGCAAGGTGCAGAGCAAAATAACCAGTGTACGCGACGGTATTGTACATGTGCGAGCAGAAAATGACGGCATACTCATCAAACGCAAAGGTATTAACTTGCCAGATACTGACTTTGGCGGCGATATTATTACTAAAAAAGACAAAAAAGATATAACCTTTGGCTCGACTCAAGATATTGATTATGTCGCACTAAGCTTTGTACAGTCAGCAGATGACATAAACCAACTACGAAAAATGCTTAAAAACCTTGGCAGTACAGCCAAGATTATTGCCAAGATAGAGACGGGCGCGGCCGTAGAAAAGCTTGAAGAAATCGTTAAAGCTAGTGACGCTGTTATGGTAGCGCGTGGTGACTTAGCTATAGAAACATCACCAGAGTCAGTGCCAATTGTGCAACGTCAAATTATTGGTCTTGGCTTGCGTTATAGCAAGCCAACTATCGTAGCCACACAAATGCTGGCAACCATGACAGAGATGCCAGACCCAACACGGGCAGAAGTGTCTGATGTTGCTACTGCAGTGATTGTTGGCGCGGATTGCGTTATGCTGTCTGATGAAACTGCCAGCGGACAATATCCGGTACAATCCGTCAAAGTTATGAAACGTATTATTCTATATACGCAAGCAAACTCGCCAGTAAAGCCACAATTTGAAACTCATGAAGATCACCGCCGCCAAGCTGCCATTTGTGATGCAGTTATCCACCTCGCTGACCAAGTGGAAGCTCGCGCTATAGTTGCGGAGACGAAGTCCGGTGCCACGGCATTACAGATAGCTTCTCGGCGCCCTTCTCAAGCGGTTCTCGCTGTCACTTCTTCAACACGAGTAGCTCAGCAACTGGCAATTATTTATGGCGCAAAAACCTATATTCGGCCTGACGATAAGCATGCTGCGAAGAAGTTAACTGATTGGCTGCAACATAAACGAGCTCTTAAAAAAGGCGATATTATCGTAACTGCGTCTGGTCAAAACCCAGGCGTGGTCGGCACCACAGACACTATTAAAGTACGCGTGCTGTAAAGAGAATAAAGGGTGGGAACTGTGGATTTTCATAAGCGTACAATAAAGGAATATGACCTACACGGTAAACGGGTACTGGTTCGAGCTGACTTCAACGTGCCACTCCATGACGACGGCACAATTGCTGATGATTATCGTATAACGCAAGCTATCCCAACCTTGCAGTATTTGCTCGAACAAGCATGCTCAATTGTTATTATCTCTCACCTCGGGCGCCCAAAAGGCAATCAAGATGAAAGCTGTTCCTTGCGCCAAGTTGCCGAACGCTTGGCTGAGAAGTTTAATCGCGAAGTGCAGTTTGCGACCGATACGATTGGCGATGACGCCAAACAAAAAGTAGCTCAGCTGGAGCCAGGTGACATTTTGGTGCTAGAAAACTTGCGCTACCACAAAGAAGAAGAGGCAAACGACGATGAGTTTGCTCAGCAACTTGCTGAGTACGTTGACGTATTTGTACAAGATGGTTTTGGGGTTGTGCACCGAGCTCACGCTTCAACTGATGCAATAACCAGGCACTTACCAAGTCTAGCCGGATTATTACTGGAGCAAGAAGTCGGCACTATAAACAGCGCTATGGAAAACCCGCAGCGGCCGCTTATGGCGATTGTCGGTGGCGCCAAAGTGTCCGACAAAATAGGTGTGCTACACAAATTTGTCGAAAAAGCAGATATATTGGCAATTGGTGGCGCCATGGCGAACGTATTTTTACACCTGAAAGGTGTTGACATAGGTAAAAGTATGTTCGATGAAGCTGATGTGCCGATAGCTGAGGAGCTGCTGACGGCAGCCGAGAAAAAGGCTGAGCAATCAGACTTTGTATTCTACCTGCCGCAAGATGGTGTCGCTGCATCGGATATTTCTACTCAAGCTCATACCAGAATCGTTGATTGGAGCTCACATGTGATCGCAGATGTTGAATCGTATCCAGCCAAACCAAGCCGAGAGCAAACTGAGCTAGGACCTGAGGATATGTTACTTGATATTGGTCCATATTCTGGTGCGTTTATAGCTGGCGCCATGCAGCTCGCTAAAACTGTTGTCTGGAACGGTGCTATGGGCGTAACAGAAATAGATGGTTTGCAAGGTCCTGTGGGACCATTCGCACACGGCAGCGAAACGGTCGTAGAGGCTATCAGCGGTCAGTATGGTAATAAGCCGTTTAGTATTGTTGGTGGCGGCGATACCGTTGGCTTTCTGCAAAACAAGGGTTTTTTAGGCGCATTCAATCACGTTTCTACTGGTGGAGGCGCCAGCTTGGATCTCATGAGCGGCAAGCAACTACCTGGTGTGGAGGCACTATGGGACAAAGAATAGTTAGCAATGGTACAATAAGCACAAGGACTTTATAGAATTTATGAAACGAACTCTTATCGCCGCAAACTGGAAGATGCACTTAAACGCAAGCCAGGCAAGCTTGCTTCTACACCGTTTACACGAACGGATAAAGATTCACCGTGATATAGAAGTTGTGCTTGCACCGAGTACGTTAGTATTGCAACCAATGAGTATGCAGATTGACCGCCGGAAGTTCCGATTAGCTGCCCAAAACGGTTATCACAAAGATGAGGGTGCTTTTACTGGAGAAGTTAGCTTTACGATGCTGAAAGACCTGGTTCATTACGCAATTATCGGCCATTCTGAGCGACGAATGTACTTTGACGAGAGTCTAGAGGTAGTTCGTGATAAAGTAGCTGCGGCTGTCCGAAACGAAATTACTCCAATTTTATGCATAGGCGAAACCCACCAAGAGCGTACCGAGGGTGAAACCAAGCAGGTGCTTCACGACCAGGTCACAACTGCCCTAAGCGATCTCACATCAGAGGAAGTAAAGGATATCGTTATTGCCTATGAGCCAATTTGGGCAATCAGTACATTTGGTGGTGAAATCGCCAAACCTGATGATATTCGGGATGCTATTGCTCACATTCGAAAGCAGGTAGCTGAGCTTTACTCAAAGAAGGTAGCCGATAAAGTCCGTGTACTCTACGGTGGAAGCGTCGACGATCATACTGTCGGAGGCTACCTTGCAATAGACGGCTGTGACGGCGTGCTGGTTGGCGGGGCTAGTTTGAATTATCACAAATTCTCAGGGATTGTTGATGTTGCTTATAACTTAAAACACGCTGACGAGGCTTCCTAGTTATGGCTGATAGTGAGTCAAGTAAAAAGCAAGTTTTTGACGTATCACACCCTGGCACTTCTACTCCCAGTGCGACATCTAAGCCTGTTATTACAGGTAGCGGTACCATGATGAAAGACCCCATGATGCAAGAGAAACCAACCGATTCGGATAAAGCTAAAGATGACAATAACGAAAAAGACGGTGACAACATCAAGGTTACGACAACAAAAAAAGGTAAAACCATCCAACCGCTTTCTGACGATGTCTCGGCTGATACAGATAATGTTGATACGAACGCATCTGAAACGAAGAAGCCACCGGAACCAGAAGCGACCTTTACGTCGGAATCAGCTGATACAGCCCCACCAAGTACGGATAAGTCATCAGATAATACAGAAAATGATAGTGACGAGGGGGAGCCAAAAAATGCTATCGTAGACGCAGTTCTGGATCAGACAACTGGCGGCAAGAACTCCACAAAACAAGTCTCCAGTGAGTTTGACGACACTATCCAAGAGCACATAGATAATAAAACCTATTTCGTAAAAATATCTCATGCTAGTAGTAGCAACTCGGTATCGGTCTTGATTATTCTTGTGCTGCTTGCAGTTATTGTGGCAGTATTCTACGTTGCGAATCAACGTGGCATCATTAGCATTTTTTAATCCACTCAGAAACAGTTCGGCAACGGGCATTATTATGGCGCAGCAAAGAGCTATCTTTGCTACAATGACGTGGTGTTGGACAACAAAATCGACGATCTTAATCCAGAACAAAAACGGGCGGTAGAAACAACAGAAGGTCCGTTATTGATATTAGCTGGGGCTGGCTCAGGCAAAACCAAAACATTGACGCACCGTATTGCGCATTTACTTGATACACATAAGGCGCAGCCAGAAAATATCCTAGCGGTGACGTTTACCAATAAAGCTGCCGCTGAGATGCGTACACGTGTGGCCGAGCTTATCTACGGTCAACAATCGGGTTCTTTGCCAACGTCTCGAAGTTTCATGCCATTCATGGGCACGTTTCATAGTATTTGTGTACGTATGTTGCGGGAGGATGGTGAACATCTGGGCATTCCTAGTACTTTTGTTATATTCGATGAGGCTGATAGGCAGACTGCTATTAAACGTGCCTCGAAACAGCTGCATATAGATGAGAAAAGTTTTCCAGCTCGAGCTATCAGTAATCTTATTAGCTCAGCAAAGAACGAACTAGTGACACCGCAGGCGTTTATTGGGGCAGGGTCTGGCCCGTTGCACGAGGCTGCTAGCAAAGTTTTTCCGGTGTATCAGCAGATGCTCAAAGACGCTCAGGCGCTTGACTTTGATGACCTGATCGCTCGCAGCGTCAATCTCTACCAGCAGCACAGCGAGATTCGTGCGAAGTGGCAAAAACGCTTTCGCTACATCATGATTGACGAGTATCAAGACACCAATAATGCGCAGTACAAGCTGATATCTCTGCTGGTAAATAGTGACAAAAACATTGCCGTAGTTGGGGACGATTGGCAGAGCATCTATTCATGGAGAGGGGCAGATTTTCGTAACATTCTCAATTTTGAGCGAGACTATCCGAACACTTCCATTATCAAGCTCGAACAAAATTATCGCAGCACCAAAGCAATCCTTGACGCTGCCCATGCAGTCATCTCGCACAACAAGCAGCGATCTAGTAAAAAGCTTTGGACAAAGGCTGGAGCTGGTACTCCAGTACAAATACTGCAAACTCAAAACGAACGCGCAGAGGCCGAAGCCATTATTCACCGTGTCCAATCAGCGGTTGATATGGGTGCGCGTAAGCACAAAGATTTTGCGGTGTTGTACCGGACGAATGCACAGAGCCGTTCGATTGAGGAGCTGTTTATGCGCTATGGCGTACCGTACCGGATGGTTGGCGGCGTGCGCTTCTATGACCGCAAAGAAATAAAAGACATTCTGGCCTATATCCGTTTGTTGTACCAGCCAGAAGATCGCGTCAGCTTGGAGCGGATTATCAATACGCCAACTCGTGGTGTCGGTGGAACGTCTGTCGCGAAGTTTTTTCAGCTTATCCAGCAAGTTGGTGGTATTGAGGCGGCCTTTGCCCAGGTTTCAGAATACGACTCGATTACATCACGTGCTCGTAATAGTCTAGTTGAGCTACACCGCACACTGCAAACGCTTCGCGATCACGTTGATGGTGTCCCGTTGCCAGTACTTATTGAGAGTTTAGTAAGCAAAATTGATTATAAAGATTTTCTCTCAGACGGATCTGTACAAGGTGAGGCTCGAGTGGAGAACGTCAACGAGCTTCTTAGCGTCGCCCAGAGCTACGAAGCGCTCGGACTGGAGACGTTCTTAGAAGAGATTGCACTTATCAGCGATATTGATAGCGCTGATTTTGGTTCTGATGCGGTAACGTTGATGACATTGCATGCTGCTAAAGGTTTAGAATTTCCGGTGGTTTTTATGGTTGGTATGGAGGAGTCAATCTTTCCACACTCACGCTCACTCTATGACCAACAACAGATGGAGGAGGAGCGTCGCTTATGCTACGTTGGTATTACGCGGGCAGAAGAAGAGCTGTATTTATTGCACGCCAACGCTCGTATGCTCTACGGTGGTATGCAACATAATCCGCCAAGTCGGTTTTTATCTGATGTTGACGCTGAGGAGCGGCCAGCAAAAGCGTATGAATCGTTAAAGCCGGCAAGCACGCCCGAAGAGCCAGCCTACGTACCTGAAGTATCAGAAGGGCAAGTTGTTAAGCACGCGGCTTTTGGGGAAGGGACAATTGTTGAGCTTGATGGTGATGTTGCGACGATTTACTTTAAAGGCAAAGGGCCAAAGAAGATAAACATCAGCTTTGCCCCGATTGAAGTTGCATGAAGCGAGTAGTAATAGTGGTTTGGCTCGCGCTTGGCCAGCTTTTGTTTTGGCTTGGTTGGCCAGTATTATATACTTTCTTTCACAATAGCTCGCGGGTGCGAGTCATCTTGCGCCATAATAATGAAATATTGCTGGTCCAACCATGGTATAGCGCTGGCCAATGGCAAATTCCAGGTGGTGGTGTGAAGCAAGTCGAAACCCATATCCAAGCTGCTCTACGCGAGGTAAAAGAAGAGACGGGTATATCTCTGCAGGCTAACCAACTTCATCAACTCGGTAGGCCTGTACAGGTTCGGGAAAAGTACATACCCTTCCGTGCAACACTATATGCAGCAGAGTTGTCAAAAAAACCACTCGTTAAAACAGCCCAACTCGAAATAGTCTCTAGCCGATGGATGAACCTAGATAATATTAATATGCTCTCATTGCCACAGAGTAGCCTGCAAGCTCTTGGCAGGCTAGAAAAACAGTAGTGAATCTGCTATTATAAGCGCTGGCTTTCTGAGGCGAATATGTGGAGTAATCGTCTCGGAAAGTTCTATATATCTATGAGCAACCAATCTCTTGCGCCTCACAAACGTTTCGGCGCTTTATTACAGCGAATACATAAGCACCCACTTGTGCTACCGGTGACAGTTTTTATTATGCTATTTTTTGCCAGCCTCGTACTGTTTATTACCAGTGGCGCTACAACGCTTGGCGCCAGTGATGCGCGCGTTGTAAGCTTGTCTATTGATGGCGTTAACCAGTCGTTACCAACCCGTGCCAAGACAGTCGAGGAGTTATTGCAGCGACTCGACGTAGAAGTATCAGAAAGCGATGTCATTGAGCCGTCGTTGAGTACAGAAATAACCGGCAATGATTTTCGGATAAACATCTATTCGTCCCGCAATGTTCTGGTAGTAGATGGAGATGAGCGGACGTACATAGAGACTGCCGAGCCAACGCCGCATGGAGTCATCAGGGAAGCAGGCATAGAGGTACAAGATGAAGACATCGTCGAAAAGGATGTTTCCGAGCCAATCGATGCCTTCGCTGTCTTAGAGGAAGGTGTCATATCTGAACGTATTATTGTCGAGCGGGCAACACCCGTATTGCTCAGTTTGTTTGGGGTTGATTATGAATTGCGCACTCATGCAGATACGGTAGAAGAGCTCTTGCTGGAGCGGGGAGTCACTTTGGCTGAGGCCTCAGTGTTTCCTAAGCCAGGCGACGCAATCGAGGAAGAGATGGCTATCTTCGTCACTGAACCAAATAAAGAAATAGTGATGGAGGAGGAACTAATAGAGCAGCCAAGGGAATATGTTGATGATTATGATATTTTGCTCGGCAACTCAGAAATTCGTGAAGAAGGACGTCCTGGTAAAAAAGTGGTTGTGTATGAAATAGCGCCTGATGGTAGCCGCAGTATTCTAGAAGAGGTGGTCGTGCAGCGTGCTATCACACAAGTTATTGCACAAGGACGAAAGCCACCGACTGTCGTTGGTGACAGAGCTGAAGTTATGCGCGCGGCTGGCATCAGCCAGAGTGAATTTTATTATGTAGATATCATTATTCAAAAAGAATCAAATTGGGGCGTAACCGCTCAGAACGTTAGCTCTGGTGCCTACGGTTTATGTCAAGCGTTGCCAGGAGCAAAGATGGCCTCTGCTGGGTCTGACTGGTCTTCTAATCCTGTCACTCAGCTGCGATGGTGCGATTCTTATGCCAAGCAACGTTATGGAGACTGGTCAAATGCATTTGATTTCTGGCAAAGAAATAGATGGTGGTAGTTTGATACACTGATGGTATGACATATCGTTTCGACGGTTTTAATTATGTTGTTCGGCTAGAAAAGGGTGAACTCATGATGCAATCACTCCAGAAACTTGTGCAGGATGAGCAAATAGCTGGAGCCTGGATAAGTGGCCTTGGGGCGGCACTTTGGGCTGAGCTCGGCTACTATGAACTTGATACGCAGGAGTACACCTGGAAGCGGCTTGATGAGACGCTCGAAATTACTGGCTTGCATGGCAATGTCGCCTGGCTAGACGATGAACCAAAGCTTCACATCCACGGCTCGTTTTCTGATAGAGATATGCGTGGTTTTGGTGGGCACATCAAAGAACTAGCTGTTGGTGGTACGTGCGAAGTATTTTTACATACTCTGCAAACTGATCAAAAGCTCGAACGGGCACATGATAAAAACATTGGTTTGCCGCTTTTACGACTGCATGAAAACAGCTAGTGCTATACAATGGAGCCAAGCATGGAACAGACACAACAATCGCAACATCATCAACCAACGCAACAGAATAGTGGCGTATCAGTAAAAGTCACTATTATCATCTTCATCATATTGATAGCTGCCGGCTTGGGAGTTGCTTATTTTTTCAATCAGAAGCTTGCCAACCTCGAAGAGCAGAATGCTACGCTTGTCAGCCAAACGCAAGCGAATCAAACTCGTGAAGCTACGGGTGATGACGACACGCCACTGAGCCAACCAAATACCGACGGGCAAAGCACGAGCCCATCCGCCAATACACCTGATAGGCAAATTATTACTGGGCAAGCTCGGCAAGAAGCTACCGGCGAGGATGTTTTGGTCGAGTGTTATGTATTTGGCGATAGTGTCGATGAAGTTTGGTTGCGTTACGGCAACACACTTGTACCACAAGAACAAACCCCACGTGATGCAGATGCTATTGGTGAGACAGAAGCCGATGTCTATGGCAGCGCAGTTACGTCAATTCCTGGATCTGAACTGGAGCCAGGTGGTATCTATACCTATCGTTGCTACGGTACGTCAAACGGCGAAACGGTCAAAGGCGGCACAGCATCATTCACCACGCTGGTCCAGCAGCAACAACCAGCGCAACAATAGCAGATGAGCGATAGCCAAGCACCAAAAAAGTCATTAGGACAACACTGGTTGAATGATGACGTGAGTCTTGAGGCGATGTCAGCCGCCGCTGATATTCAGCGTGGTGACACTGTGCTCGAGATTGGCCCCGGGACGGGCACACTCACAAGAGTTTTGCTTGAGAAGGGCGCCTCAGTGGTAGCCGTGGAGCTTGATGAGCGGTTGGCAGATGAGTTGAAGCGTGAGTTTGCTGCAGCTGACTTTCGGCTTCATATGACGAGTATCTTGGCGTTTGACCTCACGACGTTACCGGCTGGCTATAAGCTAGTTGCCAATATTCCATACTACCTAACCAGCAAGCTGTTGCGGACATTATCAGACTCGACCAATCCACCAAGCCAAGCAGCTGTGTTAATCCAGAAAGAAGTTGCCCAGCGAGTCACGGCCGCTGCCGGAAGTACCTCATTACTCAGTGTTGCAACACAGTTTTATTGGCACACCTCGCTTGGCGCAGAAGTTCCGGCTCACTTGTTTACGCCACCACCGAAGGTTGACTCACAAATACTGATTCTCAAGCGTCGCTCAGAACCATTATTTTCAGTTGATGAAGGCGTTTTTTTCCGTGTCGTCAAAGCGGGGTTTTCAGCCCGACGCAAGAAGCTTATAAGTAGCCTTGCTGGGGGGCTACGCTGTGATAAATCTCACATAAAACTGCTTTTAGAAAGAGCAGGGATAGATGCCAATAAGCGTGCTCAAATGTTGTCACTTGATGAATGGTATGCGCTATATCAAGTGTGCGTTGCTGCCGACATGGACATATAGCTTGATTCTGTCCCCTACCCTTGCCTCGTAATAAATACTTGACTTGTTAAGTATCTCTACGTTAGCATAAAAAGAATATGAATCAGGCACACACAAAAAAAGACGTATTTGACACAATACCCTATTTATTGCAACATATATCTTCTGTACTGGATAGACAATTTGCCACTGAGCTAGAAGAGCAGACTGACGTTACATTGTCTCAGCTACGGGTGATCGAAGCGCTATTGCAGCAGCCTTACTCTCTGCAGCGTTCAATCGCTGATTTCCTTGGCCAAACTGAATCAGCCATTAGTCGACAGGTCGCCATACTTGAGGAGCAAGGCTATGTAGTGCGCAAGAAAAACCCGAACGATTCCAGGCAGCGAATTATTGCCCTGCAACCAGAAGCTAAACAGGTTGCTGCGTCTGCTAAGCAGTTACGAAAGGTCTGCTATCAGCGTGTCTTGCAGTCGACGCTTGGTCCACAAAACTTACATAGTTTGAGTGGCCAGCTCAATCTACTGCACGATAGGCTTTGTAGTAGTTCGCCTTACGGCTGCACGCAACACATTCGCTAATGAACATTGGCTCTTGTGCTTAAAAATGGTATAATAGCAAAGTCGCTCAATGAGAGTGAATAGTCGTGGGGCTGAATTTTAAGCTCGACGTTGGACGTTAACGATTAGATCAGCAGGCCGCTTGTCAGCGCGAGGCCTATCACATAGTATTTTTTGTTTGCGAAATGGTTTATTCTTGCAGCGAAAAACTGAAATTTAAGTGAAGCATAGCATTAGTTATGTTGAACGAAAATAGCAGTTTTTTAGCCCAGAATAGGCTCTTGCAGACCAGAAAATACTGTGGGGTAGGCCTCTAATAGGCAAACTATTTTAGATGCAAACGCATTTGATCGCGTAAAGAACGCCGTTGCTAGTGCTTTCGCACTACCTCAGTTTTCTTTCGCAACAGCTCGAGTCTAAGTACTCGTGCCGTCACCCTATTGACGCCAGATAGATTCGCGTGACGCCATATCATCTGGATGCCCGCATGTGACTGATCCGTAGCATACGGAAAGATTTTCGGATCACCTCTACTTCGTTTTTGTTTGTTTCTATCGCGGTAGAGTATTTCAAAACAAACTAAGCCTGTAGGATAGACTAGTCGAACAACCATCGGACGCGGGGGCGGTACCCGCCAGCTCCACCATATAAAACACCTCATCTAATGATGGGGTTTTTTATTTGGTGTAACACTTTGGGCGGGGTACCGCCCGAGAGCATGTGCTTACACATGGTGCTGGGTAAACTGGCCAGTACTCCACAGCTAACAGGAATAGGTGAGCTAATTGTCTGCGCGCGTGTTGAGGCGCGAAATATGTTTCGGGGGTATTAGCTTCGGCCAAACCTGCTACCATAGACGTGATGATAGAAGCAGTATTTTTTGACCTAGACGGCACACTAATTGATAGTGAGCCTTTTTGGATTGATTCTCAGATCCAATCGTTTACTGAAGCCGGCGTCACTTTAACACCAGAACTCCTCAAACAAACGAGAGGCTTGCGAGTAAACCAAGTTGTAGAGCATTGGAGTAAACAATTCAAAATTACCGATGCTGATGCGACGTTTCTAGAGACTGATATTTATCGGCGGATGAGCGATATAATCCACCGCGAACGCGCTATAATACCTGGTGCAGAAGAAGCAATTAAGCTAGTTCATTCGATGAATAAAAAATGTGCAGTTGTCTCGCAGTCATCACTTGCATATATAAAGCGAGCAATGAAGGAATTGAACGTTGATACGAAAGGTATGTTGCTACAGTCAGCCGAGCACGAGGACTATGGCAAGCCACATCCTGCAGTTTATCTACGTGCAGCAAAAAAGCTAAACGTAGATCCATCGCACTGTCTTGTCGTCGAAGATTCTGTTAATGGCGTGATAGCTGCAAAATCTGCTCAAATGTATTGCGTGGCTATACCCAATAACGACATGAGGGGCGACCCGAGATTTAAGATTGCCGATAAGACACTCAATAACCTAGAAGACTTTGCTAGAAATATTATTGGTAAGTAGCCAAGCCATCATGATTATTATATCCGGTATCTTTAGCCTCCAGAGATTGACCGGCTAAGGTCCAGCCAACAGCCTGCTGCGTATATTTTCGTCTTGTTCTAGTCTTTCTTTGTACGCTAGTGTGAAATGTCTACCTGACACTCAGTTATACGATTCGTTCTGTTTTCTCTCAGTTAGACGCATCCATTTATTCCAAGCGTTGTTCAGGCGACTTCAGCAGCAAAGTAGGTGACTATGCGTCAAAAGCGGTTAGCGGGTATTGATTCGATGCTTCAGTTTAGATAGATTGGTTGGTCTGACAAAATAACAACAGGGCAACATTTATTGCCCTGTTGTTATCTACAGTAAGAAGTATTTATTCTTCTTCTGGGAGGAGTACTGCGTTAATGACGTGGATGACACCATTCGATGTTTCAATGTCAGTTGCCGTAACCAATGCGTCATTGACATATACCATGCCATTTTCTACACGGATGCTTACTGTCTGGCCGTTGACCGTCTCTACTTCTTGCCCGTCAAGTTCTATGACGTCAGCTGCAAAAACTTCACCTTCAACTACATGATAGGTCAAAATATCTGCAAGGCTCTCACTGGCAAGAAGTTCCTCTGAGGTTATGCCGAGTGCCTCTAAAGCGTTTGTGAATGCTAGGTCAGTTGGGGCGAACACCGTAAACGGGCCTTCACCTGACAACGTCTCAACCAGGCTTGCTGCTTCGACAGCTGCTACAAGTGTAGAGAACTGGGGGTCACTTGATGCTACTTCAACTATATTCTGGGCTGGCTCAACATCAGCTGTATCGTCTGTTTGTTGTTCGCTGGTTGTTTGCTGTTCAGCTACCTCTTCGTCGTCATCACTGGTGTTTGCGAAGAAAAGGAATGCACCGATAGCGATTACGAAAATCGCTATTACAGCCCAAATTAGACCTTTATTGTTTGAACTTTCGTTCATAAGAACCCTCCTATTTAACTAGCTTATTACTATTACTCTATCACTCTGTGCTTATGTTTCGCTCGCCGCAACTCCTCCTTGCAGCGCTCGGTATACAAAATCAGTGATAGACGTAATCAAATCCTCTTTTTCTGCGCCAGAGGGTGGCGTCGGGAAATATTCCAACAGAAAGCCATTTATGGCATGGGCAACTATTTTTGCTTCTTTCTCGAGTGGGTTAAACAAGTGAAATTCATTGGTTTTGATGCCAAACTCTAAGACTTCTTCAATGTGCAGGTATGCTTTCGGTGGCAAATAACCGTTCTTGTTATGGGTGTACTGCTCCCTATAATGCATGTAATACTTGAGGATAAAAACAACATCCTCACTATGATCTATCTGAAAGGCAATTCTATCGCGCAACATTTCTTTTGCTGACTTTCGTTTTGGTAATTGGGCACGCAATATGCCAAGTTGACGCGAAGTAATATGAAAGACCTGGCGGAGTAGCTCATCTTTGTCCTTGTAGTGGTGGTATGTGACAGACAGCGATATACTAGCTTCTGTGGCCAACTGTCGCATGCTTAACCCAGCGTAACCGAACTCTGCAAATATTCGTTTGGTGGCTGCTAGGAGTGCTTGCTTGGTGTCTTTTATCATTGTGTCTGATTATAAATCGAACGTTCGTTCTAGTCAATACATTTTTACAAATCGTGAATATTTCCAGGTACGCTTTCCTTGTTTGGAATAGGTTATGAAATAATTGCAACTGCTAAGAGGAAGTAGATAAGCAAACTAAGAATATCTTGAAGCGCTGTTGCCATTGGCCCACTGCCAAGCGCCGGATCTTTACCCATTTTTCGTAGCAACATCGGCACAGCCGAAGCAAGAGTACAACCGATGGCATTCGCCGCTAGAAGTGCCAAGCCAACCACCGTTGCAACTTCCATAGATTGGCTAATTGCGAATGCGCCAATAGCACCAAGAGTTCCAAGTATCAGCCCTAAGCTAATACCAACCAATACTTCTTTGAGCAAGTAACGGACTGTATTTATTTTCATGGTTGCGAGTGCACGAACGGTGATAATGCTCGATTGCGCACCTACCGAGCCAGCGATGTAAGCAATAACTGGGATGAAGAAGGCCAACGCAATCGACGCTTCTAGTGTTTCTTCAAAGAAACTGGTAATCAGCCCGAGCCCCATACTGATAATCAAACCGATAATCAGCCACGGTGCTCGTGATTTTACAATCAAACCAGTCCGCTGTGTGGCTAATTTGAGTATGTTTGCGTTCTTACTCCGTAAACCAGCGGTTAGCATAGCGTCCTCGACGTGTTCTTCGTGCATAATATCGATAATGGCGTGGCCAGTAATCGCACCGTGCAATATGCCCTGCTTATCAGTAACAGGTATAGCTACAACGTCATTATGAATGGCTATAAACACAGCCTTTTCTTGGTCGGCACCAGGGCGAAGGTTTGATAGCGGTTGCTTCATGACGGCCTCTAGTTTGGTGCCATCTGATATATCGGCGGTTTCTGCAATATCAACAATGCCTAGTAACACATTTGTATCATCGACCACATAAATAACCCGAACGCTATCCCAGTGGTATTTGGTGAGCCCATTCAGTACGTGTTGGAATGTATTATTTTTATGAAAAACAGGTACATTTGTCGACATTCGACTACCAACGGTTTCGACCGGATACTTATTTTTAGGGAGTTCAACATGGGTTTTCATATGTGTATTGTAGTACAGTTTGTTATTAATTAACCATACTAGACTGGGTATTTGCGGCTTCATGAGCCTTATATGCATGGTGATGAAGGCGATGGTGTCGCATAAGCCTAATAGACAAACCGAGCATACCGGTACCAATCAATATGCCAGCAAAAAACATTAAAGGAGACTCACTTTTATCAAGTCCTTGAGTAATATTCTGTTCACTGGCATTGATATAGCTCTGCGCTAAGCGATGTGCCGGGTATAGCTCTAGAACGGTCTCAAATTCACTGCGTGCATCACGAAAACGGCTCTGAGAATATTGCTCGAGCCCGTTGTCCCAGGCTTGTTGCACCGGGCTATTAACATTTAGGGTGATTTCCTGGTCGCTCAATAGCGCTCGCATGTCAGCAATGTCACGTATGTAGCTTTTGGCAGCGTTTTGGGTTGTGTCGTCCTTGAAGCGATAGGTTAGCAGGCCGAGGGCTTTCCCATCTTTGTTTATAGCTGGACCACCGCTATTGCCCTGCGAGGCGTCAGTATCTGTTTGCAGCAGTCGCCCTTCGCCACCAGCTGCGGTACGTATGGAGCTAATAGTGCCATTGGTGATAGTGACTGCCATTTCGCTAGTGTCTACTAACTGGTTTTCGGCATCATTCGGAAAACCCAGCAGTGAAACCTGTTGCCCTGGGGCAATGTCAGCCGGTGCACCAAGTCGAATAAAAGGTGCGTTATCGAGCGGCACCTTCAAGAGTGCTACGTCACTGCTAGTGAAGCCTTCCTCGTCGCCACTGACTAAGTTCAGCTGATCTTTGCCAGAATAGCTGTAGTCGATTAGCTCGGCTTTTTTGATATCACGAGTGTTTTTGAAAGAAAACAATTCTACAATGTCTGCTTCATTTTCTGGCTGGAGCGGTTGATTGCCGAGCGCAACCAATATAACCTCTTGCTTATTACGAAAGGTTACTGAATCATCGGGTAGCTCATATATCTTGGCAACAATGGCGGCGAGCTCTTCTGGCTGTGAACGGAGGCGACTAATCTGAGTGGTATCCAGCCCAACCACATTGGTCAGAAACGACGATAGCTCTAGTGGATCAGCCAGCAGTGTATTTACTAATACGTCAGCCGGCTCATAAACGACCACGTGGCCGTTGGTTGCGATATAACCATCATTTGATATTAAGAACCCTGAGCCGGTGACTGCTCGACACTGTTGGTCACTGGCTGACTCGAACTCGAAGGATATGCTGGCGCAGACAATGTGATAAATCTTAGTCACGGCAGGCGATACGAGGTCGGATAGGTACTGGTTGTTTGATTCACTCCGTGATATCCAATTCCCAGATAGCTGGCGCACAAACTGGAAACCAAGTGTCTCGCCAAAACGAAGGTCATTGAGCACTTGCCCATAAACTGCCGGAATAGCTGAGTCACCGAGTAAGCCACGTAGTGACAGTGTGTAGGTGTAATCGTTTATATTCGCTACCCATATAACTCTATAAACTTCAGTAGTAGATGCAAGGTCACTTTGGTAACGGTAGGTAAGTTTACGAAACTCATTGCCAGCTAACTCTTCGGTTGTGTCTGTGGTCAATTGGTACGAGCCAGATTCTGCTGCACCTATCATGTTTTGAGCAATCTGCTGAGGGCTAGATTGACTTGCTTTTGTGTACTGTATTTCTAGGCTGCTCGCCCGAACGCTAGGCTCACTGATACCTGGTCTGGGTTCAAGGTGGATAGATTGGAGGGCAGTTGACTCACTGGCATCTTGCTTGGTTGCAATCTCGCGGGATTCTGAATCATCAAGATTATCACTCACTACTATTGCGAACGTTTCCAGGTCTACCGGCAAGATATGCCCAGCATTTGAGCGAAGGATAATTAGCGAACTTGCTTCGGGTTGCTCTTGGGTGGTGGTGTCTTGTTGTGGTGATGGTGGAGCTGCTTGTCGGTTGAAATAAAAGATGGCTAAAAACGCGAGGGAAGTCAGAATAAGTAATACTGCAAGGCCAGCAATAGTAACATGGTGTGCGCGGTAGGGTTTCTTGTGATGTGAGCGCAAATGCGCGGCTGGTATGGGTTTGTGTCTTTTTGTCATATCGCTTAACGAGCTTATGATTCATGATATGCTACCAATAGCCATATACGCAAACCAAAGCAGGTTCGTATACCTAAGATATGCATGTAAAGCGCACTATGATGGACAAAACAAAACAACTACTTACCAGCATCAGAAAACCGAGCATTATGCTTACCGCCAAGGATGTCTCCGAGGCTCGTATATTTATCGCCAACCATTGGCAGAAGTTTGAGCGCCATAATACCAAAGACGCCGATGCACTTATCGGTCTGCCGAACCCATATCTTGTGCCGGCCTACACTGAGGGTAACGAGTTTGACTTCAATGAGCTGTATTACTGGGATAGCTACTTTATGGTTCAGGCGCTTATGGATGAGGAGCACAAAGACTTGGTTTGTGGTATTTTGGAAAACCTAGTTTTTCTGTTTAATACCTATGGCGTTATACCGAATGCCTCACGAACCTATCTCATGGGGCGTAGTCAACCACCGTTTCTGACTTCTTTTATTTGGGATGTTTATGACACCTATAAGCTAGATCAGAAATGGCTCACGCGCATGATGCAAGTGGCAGAGAAAGAGTACAAGACCGTTTGGCTGGGGACAGCCAAGCCGCATGCTCGTCAAGTGCACCAAGGTTTGTCGCGTTATTACGATATCAACATGCTGCATGATCTGGCAGAGGCAGAAAGTGGTTGGGATATGACGCCACGCTTTAAGCGGCGCGCATTGGATTATTTACCAGTAGACCTCAATAGTTTGCTGTACAAGTATGAGACAGACCTTGCTCGCTACTACCGCACTATTGGAGATAAGCGAACCGCGGGTACCTGGGACACGGCAGCTCGACACCGGGCTGAGATTATGAATGAGCTGATGTGGAACAGCACCAAGAATCTCTACTATGATTATGACTACAAGAAGGGTAAACAAAGCACCGTGTCTTCGTTGGCAGGTTTCTTCCCGCTCTGGGCTGGCATGGTAGATGATGAGCGCGCCAAGAAACTAGAAAAATCACTCCGTAAATTCACCCAAAAGGGCGGTTTATCCGCTACTGATACTTATACGCTGAATCAACGGGTTGGTAATGGTGCGGTGCCTTTACAATGGGCTTACCCGAATGGTTGGGCGCCGCTGCATTTCATCGTATTAAAGGGGTTGCAGCGCTACGGCTATGAAAAAGAAGCTAAACGCATCGCTCAGAAGTGGCTCAAAACCAACCTTGATTGGTATAACCAAAACGGCGTGTTTCTGGAGAAATATAATGTCGTTCAGCCGACGCAGCCACCGGTGCGGGGGCTTTATCCGACGCAGGTTGGGTTTGGGTGGACGAACGCCATCTTTGAATGGACGTGCCAGCAATTCATTGATAACTAACCGTCGCTTTCATCTGCTGACTGGCAGAGCCAGTCATGCCATGAAAGCTCTTGGCACAATACTGCGTTGAAAATTCCGTTGCTCAATCACCGTATTGCTTATACGGTTCTTTCCGCTACTCATTTTCGCCTTGTCTTGCGCTCAAGCAGTTAGCTATCAAGTACAGGAGATTCCTAATGCGCAGTCGGCGTATAACACATACGCCTCCTTTGCGCTCTTCAAGAAGAAATTCCAAACTGCACTCAAGCCAGCAGTTATCAACCAGCTGTCAAAGCGTTACTCGCTAGCGCCTTGCCTAGCACTAGAGCAGACAGCTATCAAATACCAAAGGTAATGATATATAGCTCTTGGCACAATACTGCGTTACGCATTCCGCTACGATGGTTCGAAAATCTTATTTGATTTTGCTCTGTTGCATTTCCAGCATAATGCTTGAAGGTTGCTTTCTGTCGTTATTCCACCTTTTGAAATAGGCATTATGTGATCAATTTCGAGCAGAAGATGACTTTGGCTCTCTTTGGACACTCCGCATGTTTTGCAGGTATAACCGTCTCTATTTAAGATGTACTCTCTCAGGCTCGACGTCATAAGTTGACGTTGGTATTTCGCTGATTTCCTATACTTAATCAAAGAACTTAAATATTCTGCAAAGTCTTGAAGCCTATTGTCATCCAGGACAATCTTATTGCTGTAGTGCTTTCTATTTGTTGGTGAGTTATATTCAAACGAATACCACAAGTAATAATCTTTTACGAATTTCGGTGGCTTTCGAGAACCAAGTTTTTTCATAGTCAAGCTTTTAAAAACGTATGCTCCGCTATACATAGTCTCACGTATGTCTTGCATCAGTTCTTCATACTCTTCTATTAAAATTTCGTATGTTTTCTCGAGTGTATCGTATTTTTGCAATATCCTCTCAACCGTTTGGACAGACTCTTCGCCTATTTTGTTGTCTTTAAAAAAATATTTAACAATATATTTATATATGTCTAGTTTTGAATTCTTGTACACGGTAAGTGTACTATGTCTCACATTTCCCTGGGTCAGTAACGACTGTTGCTCTAAAATGTAATTTTTTGTCTCGGCCATGAATTCATCAAATTCATTGTATTCAATAATTTTTTCGGATAGCTGCTTTTTGAGTGATAAAAATTCTTCACTTTTGTAATAATTTAATGTCTTAATTAGGTAGTTAAGATAGTATATTCCTATAAAAGGCGCTGTAGTCAGTACTATAAAAGTAACAATAACTATAAAAATCCCACCCGTAAAAAATGTTAATAAAACTAATAAAATTATTGTTACTGTTTTATTTTTTTCGAGCTGATTTATCGCTTTAGTTAAAAAATCATGCATATTATAGAATTTATTATCCTTAATTGTACACCACAGAGACACTAGCTGCCTTAAAAATACTTAACATGTTAAGTATTTGCAGTTTGTAGCGGTTGGTTTGCTATAGTGGTCGGGTGATGAATGAAGAGACTAGCCCATTGCCATGTGAGGATAAGCTGGCGTTTGATAGCAAAAAGCAGGCAGAGGCCACAGCTCTAACTGCCAGTTGGCAACATGGCGCCACAATGACTCCGTATAAGTGCAGGCATTGTGGGCTGTGGCACTTGTCGTCTCGAGCTTCGTCTGACTAGCAGTGTCATATCTGTTATAATGACCATCTGAAGGAAATACCATCGTGCCAAAGACTTATTACGTAACAACATCTATACCGTATGCAAACGCCAATCCACATATTGGTTTTGCCATGGAGCTTATTCAGGCGGATGTACTGGCGCGCTATGCTCGCCAACAGGGGCATGAAGTCATCTTCTCTACTGGCACAGACGAGCACGGGTCAAAAATATACGAAAAGGCTCAAGAAACTGGCGTTGACCCACGAACTTTAACTGATGAAATGAGCCAGACCTTTCGTTCTCTGAGTGACATGATTGATATCAGCAACAATCGTTTTATCCGTACGACTGACGAAAAACATGAGGCGGGTGCCCAGAAAATCTGGAAGAAACTCGAAAAAGATATTTATAAATCTACCTACGAGGGCTTGTACTGTGTTGGCTGCGAAGAATTTGTCACTGCTACCACCGCGAAGGAAAACAACAATACGTGCCCAATTCACCAAAAGCCATATCAGTCGCTAAAGGAAGAGAATTATTTCTTCAGGCTCAGTAAATACGGCGAACAGATCCAAAAAGCAATCGAGGACAACAGTTTTGAGCTATTGCCAGCCTCAAGACGTAATGAAATTTTGCGTATGGTTGAGGGCGGACTTGATGATATTAGCGTGTCACGGCCAAGCGATAAGCTGCCATGGGGCGTTCCGGTGCCAGGTGATGAAAAGCAGGTTATGTATGTTTGGTTCGAGGCTTTGATGAACTATATTACGGTGCTTGATTTTCCTGATGGCGATGATTTTGCTACGTATTGGCCAGCTGACGTACAGGTGATTGGCAAGGATATTATTCGCTTCCATACGACGATTTGGCCAGCTATGTTGTTGGCGATCGGTGTTGACTTACCAAAAAAGCTATACATTCACGGCTTCATAAGCATAAAAAACCAAAAAATAAGCAAGAGCATTGGTAACGTGGTGCACCCGCAAGACGTTATTGATATATTCGGCGTTGATCCGCTGCGCTATTACTTGCTGCGCCATATACCATCGAGCAGTGACGGCGACTTTACTTGGCAGGCACTGCACGATGCCTATACAAACGAGCTAGCGAATGACCTCGGGAATGCTGTTCAGCGTACGGCCGTCATGGTGCACAAATATCTGGATGGATCAGTTGATGACACCTCACCGACCGCACATGATACAGGAGCCTACTATGAAGCGTTAAAAAACTGTCAGTTCGACAGAGCACTCGAAGAAGTCTGGAAACAGGCTCGTGGCCTAAACCAATACATAGATGAGCAGCAACCATGGCAGGTTGCTAAGCAAGGTGATGCAGAGCACCTGAAGCAGATTTTGCAGCATCAAGTTGCCAGTATGTTGCAGATTGCAGAATTGCTAGAGCCGTTTCTGCCTCACACTGCAAAAAGAATCCAAGAAGTGTTTAACGCAAGCGTCATTCAGCCGCCAGAAACGACTCTATTTCCTCGTGTAGAAACAGATATTTTACCAAGTTAGAGTCTTGCACATGGAATTTGTTGATACACATTGCCACATTCAGTTTGATGATTATGCACTTGATGCTGAGCAGGTTTGGCAAGATGGCACGGCAGCTGGCGTCACGCGGGCAGTTGTGGTGGGTTGTACACCAAGAGATAGTCAGCAAGGAGTGGCTTTCGCCGAGGCACATGACGGCATATTTGCTGCCGTCGGTATTCATCCACACGAGGCAGATCATTACCAGGATGATACTGCCGCCCTGGAGAAGCTTGACGAATTAGCACAAAAAAAGGCGACTGTTGCAATTGGTGAGTGTGGGCTTGATTACTATTACAACCACGCCTCGAAGGAATCTCAGCGATCGTTATTAGAGAGGCAGCTGCAGTTGGCGAGTGATCATAACTTGCCGGTATTGTTTCATGTACGCGATGCCTTTGACGATTTTTTACCCCTGTTTGATAACTTTTCTGGGGTCCGGGGTATTGTGCATAGCTTTACGGCCGGCAGTAAGGTCTTAGAAAAAGTGATAAATCGTGGTTTATATGTGGGACTTAATGGTATAATCACGTTCAGCAAAGACGAAGCTCAGCTACGCATGGCTCAGCAGGTGCCATTGAATCGGGTTGTATTGGAAACAGATGCTCCCTTCTTGACACCAGAGCCTTTCCGTGGTAAGGTATGCGAGTTAAAGCATGTTGTGGAGACTGCGCGCTTTTTGAGCGATTTACGTGGCGAGCCGATTGAGGGATTTGCGGAAGCTACGACAGATAATGCGAAAGCAGTATTAAAACTTGTATGAGAGAAATACGTGTATGAAGATGAATAAATTATCACCAGAACAGCACCATGAAAAAATGCCAGAGTTGGCGGAGCGATTACGGGTTGTCACAGAGAGTATTTCTCGTGCTCGACAAGTGATATCTTGGAAGTACCCTGAAGAGCTTGCTCAAAGAGAGCAGCCTGAATTTGGGCAAGCTGATAGTTTGCCTTCAACCGAGCAGCAGTATAGTCCAAATATAAAAGGTGTTGGCCACAGCGAGATGACCGCCGAGAATGTTACAGACTTGCGAGAAGCTATCTCACGCATGCATCAACAAGGAGAAAGCCATGATACTCAGCAAGCTGCTTAACCAGAACTCCGAGCAACGCCGGGAACAACGCCGTACACAATTGCGTGATCGACTTATTCGTCACGAGGGAAAGATAGGCGGTACCTTGTTTGGTCCTCTAAATCCAGGCGATCGTCGAGAGTTCTTCTGCCTTGATGAGCATACCTGGGTTTGGTACGAAGAGTGGATTGAACCAGCTACAGGATTACGCAAGAATCAGACCACGCGATATGATATTAGACCTGACAGTATTTTGAAGGTCCAACATGGTCAATACCGGCCAGTCGGCAAAGAAGAAGCACTTCGGTTTTATGATGCTATCCTCGCCTATGAAGCTGAAGTCAGCAAACAAATTTATCAGCCAGTTTACGCGTAAGTCGCTACCCAGCTAGTCAGTTGCTATAGTAGAGGCAAGATATGCAATATATTTATTTTGATTATGCGGCAGCAACGCCGGTTGATGACCAGGTGCGCCAGGCGATGGAGCCATTTTTTACCGAAGATTTTTATAATCCGTCAGCTACCTATGCACCAGCCAAGGCAGTGCGCACGAAACTGGTCGAAGCCCGCGCACGTATTGCTCACCACCTTGGCGTGAAGGGTGACGAGCTGCTATTCACCGCAGGCGGCACTGAGGCAAATAACATTGTCATCAGCGGTGTCATGAGTCAATTTTCTGGCAGTTCGTGCCTGATAGGTGCGCTTGAGCATGAGTCAGTTCGCCAAGCTGCTCAGCAGTACAAACATCAAACGCTGCCGGTGCAAAAAGACGGCAGGGTAGATATCGCCACACTAGGTGACTATATAAACGACGACACCGTGCTTGTTAGCTGTGCATACGCCGACAGCGAAATTGGCGTCATCCAGCCATTGGCCGAGATTGCTCAATATATTCGAGAAGCGAGGAAAGATCGACGGCAACGGGGAGTGTCTACGCCACTTTATTTGCATACAGACGCTTCACAGGCTGCTAACTACCTCGACTTGCACGTCGATAAACTAGGGGTCGACTTCTTGACGCTTAATGGTGGCAAAATCTATGGGCCGAAGCAATCAGGCGCACTGTATATTCGTCGCCCGATTGTGCTCGAGCCATTTATTAGAGGTGGCGGTCAAGAACAAAATATCAGGAGCGGTACTGAGAATGTTGCTTTTGCAGCCGGCCTATCGGTAGCGCTAGAAGTTACTCAACGTATGCGTCAGGATGAGGCGCCGCGTCTCCATGGGCTGCAAACTTATATGTTTGCTGAGCTTGAATCGATTGGCGTAGATATTGTTATTAATGGATCACGAGAGCATCGCCTCGTAAATAATATTCACGTAACAATAGCCGGACAGCACAATGAACGATTATTACTTGAACTGGAGCAAAAGGGTATCTTAGCGGCGGCAGGTTCAGCCTGTAGCGCCAATAAGAAACAAGAAGCATCAATTGTACTTCAGGCTATCGGTAAATCGGTACAACAGGCACAATCCAGTATTCGCATCACTATGGGGCGGAAGACAAACAGGGGTGATGTTGATGCACTTTTGCAAGCGTTGAGAGATTTGCTTTCAGGTAAGCAATAGCGTTATAATGAACTATATTTCAGATAAGGTACTAACCTCTTCAATGTATACGATTAAGACAAAAACAAAACACTGGCTGTCCCCGCAAAAAGCTATCGCGCTCATAGCGTTGGTTTCTTTGGTTGTATTGAGTTTGTTTGTTCAGGTCCGTGCGCAAACCTTAGCTCAAGGGTTCGCTGCTGATCAGGCACTAGAGCGAGGCATCATAGTAGTGCTCGATGATGAAGACCCGACTCGAGTGCAGCCGGCAACTTTGGAGCGGGTAGAGGATCTATACGGAGTTGTTATAAACAAAAACGACGCCTCGGTAACACTATCAGAAGAGGGTAGTGATGTTTTTGTGGCCACGAACGGGCCGTATCGGGTGTTAGTGAGTACGCAAAATGGGGCAATCGAACCAGGTGATTTTATAACAGTGTCTTCTCTAGAAGGGATTGGCATGAAAACAAACGATATTGCACCAGTTGTTATAGGGCGGGCCATGACTGGCTTTGATGGCAGTAACGCTGCGAGTACCGCTCAAGCTGGTGAGAGTACTGTTTCTATCGGTCGAATTGATCTTGACGTACTTGCTTCTAATAACCCCTTACAAAAGCCAGCAGAGGCAAATTTACCTAGCTTCTTACGTAGTGCAGCCGAAGCCATTGCCGGCAAGCCAGTTCCTGCTGCTCGTGTTTATATATCTGTTTTTGTGTTGCTGATTGCTGCGGTCGTTTCCGGGAGCTTAATGTACAGCGGCGTTCGCAGCAGTATCATCTCAATAGGGCGAAATCCATTATCGAAAAAGTCGATTATAAAAAGTATGATTCAGGTGATATTAGTCGGGCTGATAATTTTCATTATCGGTGTATTTGGGGTATATTTAATACTAAGAGTCTAACAAGCGAAGAGAGGTGGGATTAACGCGTGGATATATTCGGACTTGCAGCAGTGCTCATAGGAATAGTAGCTGCGACGATGGCGTTTATTTGGCTTGCCCTTCGAGTGAGCAATGGTGCGAGCTCCGGTCGTGACCCGAACGCATCACATCTAGACCAAGCTGAAAAGGATGTTGAGCATATCTTCAATGATGAGTTTCGTGAAGAGTTGCGCAACAGAGGGCGTTTACACTTTGAGAAAATCATTGGCGAGAATGCTATGTTCTTGCAGCAAGATTTGCGGCTGACAACATCTCAGCTCAATGATTTTATGAAGACTGAGATCACCAAGAAGCTTCAAGATGAGTTCTCTAAGTACGAAGAATCAATAACTGATGCCAAGCAAATGGCAATTGAGTCAATTACCAAAACACAGGAGGCGATTGAAGAGCAGCGCCAGATGATGGGGCAGCAACTACTTCAGGAAATCGAAAACGAAAAATCACGCATGGTTAAGCGGTTCGAAGAAAATCTTGGAGACATCGTCAATCACTACGTGCTGGCGGCTATCGGCAATCAGATTGATCTGAATGACCAATTAGACTACATCATCGCTGATATTGAAGCTAATAAAGAAGTTATTATCCAGGATCTTAGCGATGGAGCATAACCAGAACTTACAATTGCCAGTATCGGTAGTAGGAGTTACTGATGTAAACCGGCTTGATCGTGAGCTCGTAGCAATCGATGAATTTTTACACCAAGGTGCGATCCGTGAACCCGGTACGGCAATGAAGTTACCCAAGACTTCAAAATTGTTTGACGAACTAATATCTACGAATGGCCTGAACCTTCTCCAGGAGGCAGACCGTAGTGCTCTGCGTAATTTTTTACGGAGCATACAAACCAACGCGCCTCGGTTACATATCAGTTTCAGCGCTGACCCGTCCCCTCTTTTTCTGCAGCGGTTGATGAATTACTTGCGAGAAAAAATAAACCCAAAAGTGTTAGTACAAGTTGGTTTGCAGCCAAATATAGGTGCTGGCTGTGTGGTCCGCTCCACCAACAAGGTGTTTGACCTAAGCTTACGTGAAGATTTTCGTAAAAAACGTGGGCTTCTGATGCAGCATATCCAAAAACTAGAAGCTCATGACACAAAACAAGAGGTTCAAGCATGAATTCTGGCAACCAACACTTTGATAAGCTCGTAGCAGCTGGTAATCCAGTTGGTGAAGTTTTAGCAGTCAACGAGTTTTTGGTAACACTGAGTGGCCTGCAGCCATGTTCTATCAAGGCATTGATCTTGTTTGAAGATGGCAGCAAAGGATTTGTGAGCCAGGTCAATGAGAATGAAGTAACGGTATTGCACCTCGGTAATCAAAAGTTACAAATAGGCATGATAGCGGTTGTACAGCACCAAGAGCTGGTTTGTCGGGTTGGCAAGGATTTCGTTGGCCGTGTTGTCACCGCCACAGGTGAGCCGATCGACGGTAAAGGGCCTATTGCTGCTGATGGTGTTTGGCCCGTGTTTAACGAAGCGCCACCACTTTACGCGAGAAAGCTGCTCAGCGACCAGCTAGAGAGCGGTGTCACGAGCGTTGACTCGCTTTTCCCAGTTGTACGAGGTCAACGAATGGCGCTTCTTGGTGACAGTAAGTCTGGTAAAAGTACGTTGGCGACACAGCTTACCATTAATCAAAAAAATACTGATCAAATTGTGGTTTATGCACTGATTGCAAAGCGGCGCAGCGATGTCGACGCATTGCTTTCAAGCCTGCAAGAAAACGGAGGCCTCGAGAAAGCTATCGTCGTAGTTTCTAATATGTTCGAATCATTAATCATGAGCTATATTGCTCCGTACGTTGCCTGCTCAATGGCAGAATATCTGTGGCAGAAGTGCGACCAGGATACCATTATCATTTATGACGACTTAACCAGCCATGCTCATGCACACCGGGAAGTTGCCCTAATGTCTGGCGTAAGTCCTGGGAGGGATTCATACCCAGGTGACATGTTCTATGCTCATTCGAGTTTGCTCGAGCGAGCTGGACGACTTGATGCGAACTCCAAACACCTGACGAGTATACCTATCGTCAACGCTGCCGGGGGAGATATCACCGCATATTTGCCGACGAATATAATGTCGATTACTGATGGGCAGTGGATACTTGATATGAATATCTTTCGCGACGGTGTACGCCCGGCTTTGAGCTCGGGCCTCTCAGTTACTCGTGCTGGTGGAATCGGCCACAATAAGCGTCAAAAAAAATTATCAACCCAGACCCTCAAAGTCTTAGCCGACTACCGTGAAGCACAGGAGTTTTCTCACTTTGGTTCTGAATTGGCGGTTGAGGCAAAACGCGCCCTGGAAACCGGCAAGCATTTACTTGACTTTTTTACGCAATCACCCGGAGACACCTATTCGCTGATAGCCCAACAGCTTGGACTTGATATTATTCTCAACGCCGAAGACGGAGAAAAGATCGACGTAAACAACTTGAAGCTACACTTGGTTGAATACGGCAACAAGGTCAAAAAAGAGGAAGATTATGAAGGAGTTAAGGCGGAGCTTAAGAAAGAGTGCGTTGTCCAGCTAGAAGGTGCTCCAACAGAGAAAAAACCAGCAGAAACCCCCAAGCCACAGCCGCCGCAACCTAGCCAAGACGATAAAAAGCAGAGCAAGAAAGATAAAAAAGAGCAGAAGAAGCAAGATAAACAAGCAGCGGAGCAAAAGTCATGAGACACCCCCAGGACATACAAAAAGACGAAGCTGCCATGTCAACGCTGCAAGAACTAACAAATGCATTCGAAGGCATCGCAAGTATGCGGATTGCCCAAATCAAGAACCAGGTACTACAAGCGACGCAGTTTTTTAACGAACTCTGGGCTATCTATTCCCAGCTACGAGTTAGCCCAATTTTTGGGTTTGGTCGTGGTAACGCGGACGAACAGGTTATCGATAAAGAGCTGTTTGTAATCATCACAGCTGAGGGCGGTTTTAGTGGTGATATTGACCAGAAACTAATTAAATACATGCTTAAATCATACGATGCGGACAAAAATGAGATAGTTGTTATCGGACATCACGGCGCTATTCAGCTAGCCCAGCGAAATGTATCGTATAAAAAATACTATAAACTTCCGAAAAAAGACCAAAACATCAATGTATCACCGATTATACGAGAAGTTCAGAAATATCGCACCACAACTGTTTTTTATCAGCAATATGTGAGCTTGATGGTGCAAGACGTCAAACGTATTGAGTTATCATCAGCTGTTGCCCAGAAGGGAAAGCAAGCTGGTGACGAGGATACCGATATCATCAGTGAAGCCAACTATATTTTCGAGCCAAGTACCTATGACGTGGTTGATTACCTAGAGAGCATCATGATGCAGATTGCTATTAGCCAGTTGATATTGGACTCAAAGCTTGCTCAATACGCCAGTCGGTTCCGGGCTATGTCTGCGTCAAATCAAAGGGCTTCAGAAGCCAAGACAGACTTACGTATGGAGTATAACCGAGCTCGACGAGGCATCAAGGACGAGCGGTTGAAAGAAATAGTAAATAGCTTAAAGAAGACTCGGAAGAAGAGCCGTGCAGGAGCGTCACGATGAGTAGTGGATCAATAACCTCAATAAAAGATCTCGTGGTGCGCGTATCATTTGACGAAGACATACCGCGTATTGGTGAAGTTATTGTTGTCCAGAACGATAATCAAACAAAATTACTGGTCGATCACCTCGAAGTTGGCGGTATTGCTATGTGTTTGAATATCCGTACCGATAGGAGCGTTCGCAAAGGAATGAGTGTCGCTCGTACTGGCAAGGGGATTGAAATTCCAACTGGCGAGAAGACGATTGGCCGAATCCTTGATGCGTTGGGTGCGCCACTCGATGGACTAGAGCCAATCACTGGAGACGATATTGAGCGCAAAGATATACTACAGTTGCCGCCAGCATCAACCAACTTTGATATATCCAAACCGGAAATCCTCGAAACTGGTATCAAGGTGATTGACTTTTTTACCCCGTTTGTAAAAGGTCGTAAGATCGGCATTATTGGAGGTGCTGGTGTTGGTAAAACGGTCTTGACTATGGAGCTAATTAACAATGTAGCCAAGAGTGGTTCTGGTCTATCTTTCTTTGCCGGTATTGGTGAGCGTATTCGTGAGGGTCATGAACTATGGGATACCCTGAAAGAGAACGATCTACTCAAGAATACCTGCATGTTCTTTGCGCAGATGAACGAAAACCCTGTACAGCGTTCTCTTATAGCTACGACGTCAGTAGCTTTAGCCGAGCAGTTTCGGGACAAAGAAGGCAAAAACATATTGTTTTTCGCAGATAACATGTATCGCTTTATTCAGGCTCGAAATGAGCTGGCCACCATTTTGGACCAAACACCAAACGAAGGTGGTTATGAGCCTACAATTTTCTCCGATATTAAGGTTTTGCAGGATCGGTTAAGTTCCAACGAGAACGGCTCAATTACATCAGTTCAGACCATCTACGTACCGGCTGATGACTTATCTGACCCAGCGGTTCAGATGATTCAACACGAACTTGATGCGACAATGGTGCTTTCTCGTAAAGTTGCCGAGCAAGGTATACGCCCTGCCGTTGATTTGAGTAGGACGACTTCGTCACTTTTGACGCCAGAAGTTGTCGGTGATAGGCATTACGTATTGAGCGTGCAAGTGCAATCACTGCTACAGAAGTACGAATCGCTAAAAGGTATCATTGCAATTATTGGTGAAAATGAGCTTTCTCCTGCTGATAGGGCTGATTACGCTAAGGCTAAAAAGCTCATCAAGAACTTTACTCAGAACATGAACGTTATGACCAAGCATACTGGCGTAGAGGGTGAGTTTTATTCCCGTGAAGAAACGCTCCGAAGCATAGAAGAAATTATCGCGTAATGTAAGGATCACTACATGGCAGAAGCAAAATCTGACGAAGAAGAGGTAGTTCAGTCAGCAAAAGGTCAAAGCAATAGTACCCGTATGCATGTCAAAATCCATGCACCATACAAGACGTATTTTGACGGAGAGGCAACTAGCGTAACCGCCGAAAACGACACTGGTGTTTTTGATGTGCTTGCGCAGCATCATAACTTTATGACCATACTTCGTCCATGTGAAATCCACGTGCGAGCTGATAGCGGAGACCAGAAGATACAAGTTCAACAAGGAGTCATGCACGTAAAGGCAGACGAAGTCGTGGTATTCCTAGACGTCTAGAGCGAGTTACCTTAACATTTCTAGTAGAGCAACTATGGGTATAGGGGCTGCAATCTTAAGAACGATTCTAATCTATAACAATATAGTCAAAAGAAAAGCTACCAGAACTCAAACTTTGCGTGATATGAACTGTAAAGCTAGATGTGGTTCGGGTAATATAGTAGTTTACTGATTTTCCGATTGGAGTGACGACAACGTGAGGCGTTTGGTTAAAACTTTGCGCAAAAGATACAGTAGCTATCGACCCATTGCCAGCACCACCACCAGGATTAATAGTTACGGTACCAGCAGTATCAGTGCCGCTTACTGACACGGTACCACCAGAACCAATAGCGCCATTACTGGAAACGCTTGGTGTTGGGCCACCAGCATCGATATGTCGGTTTATTTGAAGGTCACCAGTAAGCTGCAACGAGTCTGTTGTTATCAATGGTGCGGACACGCCACCACCGAATGTTCCACCACCGCCAACGGTAACTCCGGCGTCAAGTGTGAGCTGTCCTTGTATGTTTGTGTCCCCGGCAATTGATAAATTGTTTGCTTGGATTTCATCAAAGTTGCTGGCCCCAGATACGGTAATACCTGGTAAACTCAAGTCTCCACCTACTCGAATGGCTCCCGCTACGTCTAAACTATCTCGAATCAAAACTTGCCCACTAAAGACAGCGTTGGACTCGATAGTCAGAAGCTGTTGTGGGTCGCCGATTACAGTATCACTCCCACTTAGCTGAGCTAATTCTTCAGTAGTGAGCTCTTGGCTTGATATCTGTTCTTGCTCATCACCTTCCTGGTCACGTTGATAACCGATATAAACAACCAGTCCAGCTACTACAACGATAAGCAAGAAGAACAAAAAATACACATTGATGTGCTTTATAAACTCAACTACACTAAATCGTTTTTTTTTCTTTGGAGCTGGCGCTTGATCACTATTGACCGCCCCGGCATCTGTTTGCGTAGTAGCTCCGGGGTTGTCCGTAGTTGAGGCTTGTTGCTCGAGTGAGTCTGTTTCTCTGTTATTGTTTGAATTGTCCATACGCCACCAATGTAATCATACTAATGTTCATCCTATCATACTACGAATAAGCGTAATCAATAAAGTCTTTTTCTACTGAGTTGAGCTTATGATAATATATTAGCGAGTAAACGAAAGACAAATAGACGATGAAACTCATTATTATTGGTATAAGTATTTTAGCTCTTACTATTGTACCGGCTAGTGCTGTGGCGCAGTCTTCGTCGTCGCCAAACTACCAAGTAGACCAGACAATTTTCGGTACTGGCGGCGAGACGGACTTGCAGTCAACTAGTTTCCAGAGTCGGGCAACTGTTGGGGAACTTGGTATCGGTGAGTTAAATAGTACGAATTTCCGTGCTTTTGCTGGATTTAATACGACAGATGAACCTTTTATAGAGTTTGTCGTCACTGGCAACAACATCGATCTCGGCTTTCTTGATACGAATCAAGCCACTACTGCCCAAGGTCAATTTTATGTCCGCGCATGGCAGGCTGGCGGTTACAGTGTGACAACAGACGCAGTTCCACCAACTAATGTATCAAACGGCCATCAATTTGCGACGCCGAGCACTGCAACTGGCTCAAGCCCAGGAACCGAACAGTTTGCGATTAACCTTGTCGAGAATACCTCTCCAAGTGTTGGAACAGGACTTATTCAGCAGCCCGATGCCACTTATTCGTTCGGAGAAGTAGCTACACCATATAATCAAGCAGATAACTTCCTATATAATAAAGGTGATCAAATAGCACTTTCTACAGAGAGTACCAGTGTAACGCTATATACGATCTCTTACATCTTCAACATCTCAAATGCGACACCAGCCGGACAATATAACTTTGAGCAAATATTGGTCGCCACCGGTCGTTATTAATTGGGTGAGGCTGTGGATAACTTAGCTGGAATCTGTTGCAGCGGTATAGTGCTTGTGCTACGCTTGTAAGTGCTAGTACTAAAATAAAAAACCAATACGAAATAAAAGGAGAAGTATATATGGTTTTTGTAGAAAATCTCAGGCGACCTACGGCGTTGGTTGTTGCTGTGTTGTTTCTGGTGGCGAGCGTAGTCCCGCTATTAGCAAACAGATCAGTAAGCGCCTACACGCTACTTGGCGACCGAGAAATAAAAATATCAACATCAGAAGGAGCTGCAACAGGTGTTACCTACGCAGTTGATTTCGATGTGGCAACAACCAATGATATCGGTGGTATTGTCGTGGCATTCTGTGATGGCGCCAGTTCACCTATCATTGGTGACACAGATTGTGTCCATCCAACAGGATTTGACCTAACAAGCGCTGGCTTGGCCAACGGAGCTACAGGTGACGTTGATGTCTCTTCGTTCACTCCAGCAGTAACTGACCACGCCAACGGCGCAGGTACAAACACATTTGAGCTAACGAACTCAACTGCAGCGTCAGGTATCCTAGTCGGTGACACAGTTCAGTTCGAAATAACAAGTGTCGTTAACCCAAGTACTATCGGTACATTCTACGCTCGTATCATGACATATGATACAGAAGCAGAAGCTCAGGGCTACACCCTAGCTGACGAAGAAGCTGGTGGACCAGTTGTAGAAGCTGGTGGTATCGCACTTAGTACGGCTGATTCACTTAACGTAGAAGCTCGCGTACAGGAGCGTTTAACGTTTTGTGTCTTTACGGCAGAACTTAGCGTTCAGGGTGATTACGAAACTTGCTCCCATGGCTCTCCCACACCTATCGCGCTTGGTGATGAGAACGGCGTATTAAGTACAATACATCCTTCTATATCTAAGGATGCTAAGTACAACATAACGACCAATGCCGGTCAAGGAGCTATAGTTCGCGTCAAGGGAACAACCTTAACGTCAGGTATATTGACCATAGATGCAGCAGGTGATGTGACACCAGGTGACGGTGTCGCGGTGATTAGTTCAGAGGGAACAGAGCAGTTTGGGCTGTGTACTTACACCGATGCGAGTAGCCTTAACACCAATCTAAGCGCAACCGCTCCTTACGATGACACAGATTGTAACAGTACTGTTGCTGGCCAAGCTGCTAACAACGATGCAGGCGCTAGCTTTGCCTTTAATGATAGCGAAATTAACAGTACCTACGGTGATAATGTAGCCACCAAACCAGCTGGCGACTGGTCAACTGGTAGATTGGTATTTCTGGGTAACGTTGCTTCTATAACTGAACCAGGGATTTACGTGACAACACTGGACGTAATAGTAACCGGGCGCTACTAGAAAGAGCCCTCAAAGTCTAGCTGATAATTATATTGTGTCCAGTAAATAAAGCCGATAATTACACACAGAAGCACTATTAAAATAATGGTGCGCTTTGTTTCTCTCATGATTGCTCTCGTGCTGTTATAACCAGCCTATGTTCAGCTGTAAGAAGTGGTGTGCAGGTGTAGATCGTCAACCTTCTATCGCCTGTAGGGGCTTCTATGCCAGTACTGTCCGCAGTCACAGTTTTTATATCTTCTACGGCAAATGTATACATACGACCTTCCCAACGCAGGCCGATTTCATCACCAAGCTTGATTTCATCAAGGTGATAAAGCGGACCGAAAGGCTGTTGGTAGGTGAAGCGGTGGCCCGCAAGGATAATATTCCCCTGCTCTTCTGGTTCGACAGACATCGGCCTAAGCCATACGCCACCATCCTCAATCACACTCAAGCTTTCCCCTATTACGATTGGTTCGTCTACTAGGATAGAGGGGATCAGTAATTGATTACCAGAATTCTCATCAATAGCTATGTTTTCTGAGATTTGATTTTCTATGCGTAACTGATTAGCCGGGTTTCTTTGGCGGATCCATTGTTGAAGATTCGGCAAGAATGGCAACAGCATCGCATACAGTGATAAAGCTATCACTAGTCCTGCCAATACGTTATTAATCTGTCTGTGCACTCCATTCTCCATAGCTTGTATTATACGCCTAACAAAATACTGGATAATATTATTATAATATTGTATAATATAATCATCATGAAACATATAGTTTTTTGGGTGTTTCAGATTAGCGTCGTTGTGGGCGTTATTTTAATGTCTGTAGCTATTTTTGGCGAAGTCCAATCGAAAACCAGTGCCCAGGACACGACAAACCAGGCAGTGCTTGCCGAATCGACGCATACTTTTAGCTCTGCAGCCGAGGATATTGATGTAAATGAGGTCTTTGCTCAGGTGAATAGCCAGCGCATCCAAGCAGGACTGCTGCCATTACGAGCCAATGCTGACCTAGAACAGGTTGCTCAGCGACGGGCTGATGATATGCACCGAGAATCGTACTATGCACACCTGAATCCAAGTACTGGCGAACAATTTTCAGACTTATTACGCCAACAGCAAATCGGCTATCGCTCAGCTTGTGAAAACCTAAACATGACTTTCCATACTCAGACAGACGCTATTGTCGAAGATTGGTTACAGAGCAATGCTGGACACAGAGAGTGCCTACTTTCGACAGAAGCCTCGCAGGCTGGTTATAGTGTTACTTCCGTAAAACTATACGGTAACCAAACTGCCTACATCGTTGTTGCGATTCACCTTTCTGAGTAAGTTTTACAATGTTAACGCACTTAATATGTAGACGGCAATTACGACCGTCAATAGCGCCCAGGCAGCTGATACATAATTTTGTTTTTTCTTGCGACTAGCCAGAAAGCCATAGGTGCCAATCCAGAGCCAAATAAACAAAACCAAAAAAGTAATAAATATTTGCATACCGTTTAGTATACCAATCTACTTATGCTTTACTAGACTTAGTAAGTAAATTCCTCAAAGTACAATTGATTTTCTAGTCCTAGCTCTTCAGCTTGTTGGGCATAGGCTCTCAACATTGGTGGTGGCCCACATAAGTAAATTGCATAATCCTCAAGTGACCCGATTTGATCAACGATGTCCTTCAAAGAGATGATTCCGAACTCATCTTCGCAGAGATATTTGTAATCAAATGCCCGATGGTGTTCTTCGATGAGATCTAGTTGATCTCTATCGATAACCTCTTTTTCATTCCGAGCCGCATGGAACATAGTCACTTCGGGTGTCATTCTACTGAAGCGCAGGCTATAGGCTTTACTTAAGAATGGCGTTATGCCGATACCGCCAGCAATCCATAATTGCTTCGGGTGCTTCTTGTCGTTAAACGTAAAGCCGCCGTATGGCCCCTTGACTCGTGCGTTTGTGCCGGGCTTAAGATTTCGCATTGCGGTTGTGTGATCACCTAATTGTTTCACGAGGAATCGAAACTCGGAGCTGTTTTTACTCGATGCGATTGAAAATGGGTGATATAAATGCTCATCAATTGAAGCGAACGATATATAAAAGAATTGCCCTGGCTTAAAGTTTGGTATTCGATATTTTGGCTTGAGCCTAATATCGGTAACGTTCCCGGGCAAGTTTTCAACATAGGTCACTTCAAATTTATAAAAAGGATGCAGGAAGTCGGCTAGTAGTGAGAAGTGGATAAACGTCAGTGTTGCTAATGTAGACAGAATGAGCATGTACCACCAGAGGAATGGATTTGCTGCCAGCGTTGAGCCTACTGCGAACGCGTGCACCGCACCAATAATAAACAACACGCCAAGCCAGCGATGAATAGCTACAAACGTTTCATGTTTTACCCGAATAAAGATTGACCAAAGACCAACTAGAACAAGCCCGTATAACGATATTCTACCCAGCAGTACACCAAAAGTACTGAATTCGAAAAAGTGTTCTGCCGCTCCAATTATTCCCGGATTATTACTGAACGCCCAAACAATCGTGTTGCCAAGTGGGTGTGTGAGTAATATTGCTAAACAAGCTGTCCCGAAGAAGCGATGCGCAATGTAGACTTTGTCCATCCCGTGAAACAGCGTGTCAATAATTTTGTATCGTCCACTGAGTATAAGTGACCATGCGAACATAGCCATTCCAGCAAATCCAGCAGTTTTTTCCATCGTGGTGCCAACTATCTCTGTACTTGACATATTGCTAAAATCAAATCCGATGAGCCAAGCAAAAGTGGGTATACCAATAACCAGCAAGCTCAGAATCAAACCGGGGGTAGTCCGTATTTTTTTGTCGATATCCATAGTATGTTTAAGTCAGTATAACAAGTTATGCTTACCGACGTAAGTATTTATTCATAAGCAACTTCAATGGTACAATAAAGTGCAATGATGCAACTATTTTTATCACTACATATTGCTGGATCGTTTGTATTTATTGGTTATATGATGCGAGCGCTTCACCAGCTTATCCTCGCTAAGGGTACGTCTAGTAAAAATGCAAAATGGGCAGTCGGTATAGGTGGGTTTCAGACGCTAACTGGTTTTGCTATGGCGTTTACCAACCCCAGTATAAGTCTATCGGCAGTCTGTATACGGGGCTTATTATTGATAGCTATTCTCGTCATCGTCACAAAAGCAGTTACCTGGCGACTCGCCTATCAGCCAGCTGATTAGCACGAAGTCATTTTTATAATAGAAAGGGTATAACGTGAGCCAAGAGCCTCTGTCAGCAGTATTCTTAAACGCAACACTTAAGCCGAGTCCTACCTTAAGCCATACCGACGGACTTATACAAAAAAGTCGTGACATCATGGAAAATCAGGGTGTTACAACAGAAGTTATCCGCTTGGCTGACCACAAGATTGCACCAGGGGTTTATCCGGATATGACCGAACATGGTTTTGCTGTTGATGAATGGCCAGATATTCAAAAGAAGGTTATGCAAGCAGATATCCTCGTGCTCTGCGGGCCAATCTGGCTAGGTGATAATAGTTCCGAGATGCGCAAGTGTATCGAGCGTCTTTATGCTTACTCTGGTGAGTTGAACCAACAAGGCCAATATGCCTACTATGGTCGCGTCGGTGGCTGTTTGATAACTGGTAATGAGGATGGCGTCAAGCATTGTGCTATGAGCTTGCTTTATAGCCTGCAACACATTGGCTACACGATTCCACCACAAGCAGACGCCGGCTGGATTGGCGAGATTGGTCCTGGGCCGAGCTACCTTGATGAGGGATCTGGAGGTCCGGAAAATGACTTCACCAATCGCAATTTGCGCATCATGACCTGGAACCTCATGCACCTCGCTCGCATGCTAAAGGACGGCATCCCAGCCCAAGGCAACCAGCGTGAAACAACGTCAACAGATAAAGAAAACCCCGAATATCGCTCTTAGGCTGGATCTCTCACCTGCCTATCGTTACTGAAGCAAATAATATCCAGATTGCGGCTGTTTTGAGCTTCGCACAAATCTTTACTTTTTTTGCAAGAGTAAGAGACGGGTAGTGACTTATATACACAGCATTGGTTTGCTCGGTTCTTATTGCCCACAAGCTAAAGTCTTATAGCATGGAGCGCAGGTCATCACTTGCAGTTGGGAAAGCCATGATCGGTGCCTTTAACTGTTCGCGAGTCAACTCAAGTTCTACCGCAAGAGCGAATATGTTTATGAGATCCTCGGCATGATTACCTATAAGGTGTGCACCGAGTATTTTGTCAGTTTTATTCTCAACAATTATTTTACTCATGGCATGTTTGATGCCGAGCCGTTTGCTGTCGAACCAGCCAGTTATATCGTTGCTCACCACGGTCACATCTAGGCCGGCAGCTTCTGCAGATGCTTGACTGTGCCCTACCATTCCTACAGTAGGAGTAGTAAAAATAACGCTCGGCGTTGATAGGTAGCTGGGCTGCGATCGCTTTTCTTCATGTAGTAGGTTGTGCGCAACGATACCACCTTGCACGCCAGCAACTGGTGATAGTGGTGGCCCGGCGTCAGCTGCATCTCCGGCCGCAGTAACATTCGGGTTACTGGTGCTTTGTAAGTTTGCATCAACGCTTACGCCTCGGCGCTTGTCGTAGTCGACACCAGTTGCTTCAAGGTTTAAATCAGCAATTGCTGGTGGGCGCCCAGCGCCGTTAACGACCAAGTCTGCCGGAAAAACGGTATCATTAGCAGTGACGTTGAACCCAGCATTATTACGCTCAACTTTCCCTACTGGATGATTAAGTTCAACCTGTATTCCGACAGATTTCGTTGCTTCAAGCAGCGTGCTGATGACATCTCTATCAAATATCGCCAATGGCTTATCATCGTTCTGCAGAATAGTTACTTCGGAACCGAAGCGAGCGGCTACATGAGCCAGCTCAAAGGATACGTAGCCACCTCCAACGAATACAATGCGCTTAGGGAGATCGTCTAACTCCAAGAAATCATCGCTGGTTATGGCATGTTCAAAACCAGGAATTGGTAACGATGCAGGCTTGGCGCCAACGGCGATGTGCAGGTTCTTGCCACTGATTGTCTCGCCATTTACTTCTAGGGTAAGATTGTCAGTAAAACGCGGTGAGCCCTCATACGTATCAATACCGTCTTTATTCAAGGCATCTTTCGTGCTCCCCGATACGCTGTCAGTAAAGCTTCGCTTAAAAGCAATTGTCTCTTGCCAGTTCATGGTGATGTCGCTGTCAATAATGCCGATGTTTTGTAGCCGTCGGTGCGTATCGGCAACTTCGGCTGATCCAGCTAGTACCTTTTTTGGGATACAACCACGCACGGCACAGGTGCCACCAAATGGTCCATCATTTACAACTGCTACGTCCCAGCCTGCTTCGCGGGCTTTAGTAGCAACCTGATAGCCAGCTCCTCCTGAGCCAAGCACAATTAAATCGTATGTACGCATATAGCCTCCTTATTGGACAGTAACTTTATTTTTGTAAAACGCCACGTAATTGGAAAAGTCCGTGCCGACTCGATCTTTTGCCATATCCGACACTTTCGGATAATACCAGGCAGCATTCTGTTCTTCATGATTGTCTGTTGTTATCGAATAGTAGTTAGCCTCACCCTTCCATGGGCATGTGGTGTGCATATCTGATGGCGATAAGTACTCTTTCTTGACACTACCTGGCGGGAAGTAGTGGTTACCTTCAATGTAAACGGTATCGTTGCTATCCGCAATTACCTTGTTGTTCATAGTTGCTTTCATGATTGCTCCTTATTATTGTTATGTTGTTGATTTGCTTCCTGAGCTTGCAATGAGGCTGCTCTTTGACCAAGGCTATAGATCGAGTATAGCGTGAGAGCAATTGCGATTAGTAGGGCAATATTGCCAATGCTGCTAACAAGCGCTGAACTAGCTGAGGCCCCGAGTGCTCCCAATAGTGGTGTAATTACTGCAGTGCCGCAAGCTGCGCAGCCACCCCCAAGCGCGGCAAACATCACGCTACCACCGCTACCTTTGCTACGCCATACGTTCCGTTGGCCACGGCGGAACACATATACCAGCGTGGCTATATTGAACCCAAATAATACTGAGAAAATAGTGATAGTGAGCGCTTGAAAGCTCGCATAGTTAGTAGCGATGCTGCCGTAAATATTGAGTAAAAACTCAAGCTTTTGTATTAGCGTTAACGGTGCTTCGAATAAAACAAATCCAAGCAGGCCAATATTCAATGACCATAAAACAGCTCCCATGCTTATCATGCCAACGACAACGGCGAGAACGATGTATTTTGGCCGTCGCAACACATGACCAATACCGCGTGAGCTAACAAATAGTCGTGTCCTAAATGGTACTGCTGTGGCGAGCGCTTTACTCACAAGCCAGCCTCTATAAGTGGTCGGTAGATGTTGTATGGCTGTGCTCCGACGATCAGTTCACCCGCTACGATGACACTTGGTGTACCACGTACGCCATCAGCTGATGCCAACTGCTGGTCAGCTGCAACGAGATCGGCATATGTCTCTTCATCCAAGCAGGTGGTAAACTCGGCCTGGTCGCCACCGTGCTGCGTGACGATGTCACTTAAAACAGCAGTAGTTAGCACATCAGAAAATTCCCCTTCCTGTATACGCCCTTGGCTGTAGTAGGTGTCCCACATGTAGTCGTAGACACTATCCTGGTACTCGACGAACACATCCTGCTCTAACGCGCAGTAGGCTCCTTGAGCAGCTCGTGGTGAGTCTGGCCCAAGAGATGCTAGATTACGAAACGTAACCTGTACTTGGCCTGATTCGATATAATCCTGCTCGATGTCTTGCATGGCTCCTCGGTGCAAGCTATTGCACAGCGGGCATTTAAAGTCCATATACTTGGTAATTGTGACTGGCGCATCAGCTGCTCCAACTTGTAGTATCGGCGCATCAGCTGGTCGATCAACCGCTGTTTGCGTGGGCAGCTGGCTTATTCGATTTTCCTGGTTTGGGGTATCCTCACCCAGGAAAATCAAGCTCAGCGAAAATATAACTAAGCCAAAAACGAGCCAATAAAGTATCTTCATATAGCCCCTAAAGGTTTAGTAATCGCGACAGGGTTGGTTTATCAAAGCCGATGACATACTCATCATCAATTTGCGTAACCGGTACACCCATTTGGCCTGTGGCATCTACCACGTGCTTCACGGCTGCTTGATCTTGTGTGAGGTCGACTTCTTTGAAGTCTATTCCCTTGTCTTTGAAAAAAGACTTTGTCATGTGGCAAAAGCTACATGTTGGTGTGGTATATATGGTGACATCTTTCATAGTCTATTCCTCCTTCAAGGTTTTAATACAATCAAACAGCACGCGAGCGCTGGGATTGTCAAAGTGTGGTTTGTAGCATGTGCGCTGACCAATACGTATTGGTATGGCCAGGCCATGAAGCTCCAGTAATTTTAAGTGTTGCGATACTCCTGGAGTTGAGATACCGATTTCACCCGCTAGTTCCCCCACACATAAGTCTCTCTTCTCTAGCAACGTACACATAATACGCAAACGAGTTGGATCGGCTATAGCCCGAAACAACCTTGCTATTTCTGTGTCGTTGTGTGGTGTGATGGTGTTGAGTGTTTTCATGATTTCCCGGTTGATTAAGTGTTTAAGCAACCACTTAATACTCTAGCAGATGCATACCCTCTGTCAACATATTTTTTACAAGTCGTCGTATAACAACACTCCTATTAGCTGTTTTTGTCTCTGGCATCGTCGATATGTTAAATGGTCTGCGAATGAATAAGTTTGCCAAAAACGAGTTTCAAATAGTTCAGCCCATGATTTGTTCCGCCAAAGCTGATGAAACAAGTTCTTGAACTGTTGTTATGTTGTTTATCAAAAACTCATATTCTCCAGGCAATACAGCAAGTTATTCCAAGTGCGCTCTGGGCAAATATCTTATGTCATAGCTTGTAATTTTGTTCGTAATTGCTCTGGTTTTATTGTCGTTGACAAAACCAACTATGCACCATGTCCATTCATAGTATCAACATCAAGATTCCTACGTCATGAAACAAACCGTATATGGTATACTACACCTTAAATATGAACGAATAAGTAGGGATATAACAGCAATGGATATTACACCGCGTTCCTCAATGGATGGACCAGACACCTCACAAGATAAACCAAAAAAACCGGATCAATCAGCAGTTCCGCCAGAACCAACACAGCAGAGTAAAGCATCACAACCAGATGCCACGGCTTCGCCCTCATCACCTCCAGCTGGACCAAAGCCGTTTTCTATGGACAGCCCTCCAGAGCAGACCCAAGAACCAATAGCGTCTTCCGCGACTTCATCAGTACCATCGATGCCACAACAACAGCCCGTAACCTCAGCACAAGCTTCCGGCAGCACCAACTTTAATGTTGAAGAAGCAATGAAGGCTGAGCCAGCTCCCTCGGCGGTCCCACAGGCTGCGCCATCTACAAGCACTGATGCAGTAGACCAAATTACAAGCACACCTACAGAAAACACACCACCAACGGGAAACACTACAGACAAACTGGCTAGCACTGACGGGCCTCAAAACGCTGATAAAAACAGTTCTCAGCCATCACCTTCGCCTGCTGCCTCGACGCAGGCGAGCGAATCAGGCGCTGCTTCTGCCGGAAAATCAGGTGGTAAAAAACGATTAAGTCTTCCGTGGATTATTGCCATAGTGACGGCAATTATTGTACTTGCGGGCGCCTTTGTATTTGGCTACTATCTACCAAGCCAACCAGAAAGCGTTTACCGCACAGGTTTGGAGCGTAGCGGTGATGTCATACACGATTTAATCATTGAAGCGACCGAAGCTGATCAGCTGGAAGCCCTACGACGAATGCAGATGACAGGATCAATGACTTTTTCTACTGATGACATAGAGTTCGTTGGGTCACTGACGTCTTTGTTGGATGAACAGAATAGTGATAGTTCATTCGACATCGCTCTTGCATCTGGCGGCCAGGATGATATCGGAATTAGCGGTGATGTTCGCACTGTCCTGGTAGCCAATGAGCGATTTCCTGATATATATTTTCAGCTCACTGGCATGGCCTCACTTGGACTAAATGCGTATCTTCCAGGTATTGAGTCATACGATGGACAATGGATCTCTATAAACTCTGAGCTACTCGAATCGTTACTCGGTGAATATTATGATGAAGCAGCAGATACCCAAGTTGTGCCAGAGCTAGATGAATACAGGTCGTTAATTCGTGATATTTCAGCAACAACCAATGAGTACGTGTTTAGTGCTGACGAAGAAACAGCTGTTATCCAAATGGAAGAATTCCTTGGACAAGAAGACCTCGGCGACATAAGCGCGAATCGATACAGCGCTTCGATCAACCAAGACAATGCCGTTGCTTACTGCCAGGAATTAGTCACAGTATTCTACCGCTCAGATTTAAACCGTACCTTAACTGGTGACGACGAAGAAGCAACCGAATCAAAAATCACCACACAAAAAGAACAATGTCAGGATTTACCAGAAGAAGCCGTCACAGTCGATGAAACGTTCGACGTCTGGATAGACCGCAGTACCAAACTTATACATAAAGTCCGCGTCAGCGACGCTGAGAACAGCCAGAATTACACTGAAGTCGGGCAACGCTATAGTGGTGGTGATGAGCTTGAGCTGTTCATATATACCCAAGAAGATGAACGAAGCGCTACCGTAACATTTAAAACCAATCTTGAATCAAATGTAAGCTCGATTAACGCTAATCTTGCCCAAGAAGGTGAAGGCGCCTATGTGTTTAATGCCGATATTCGAGTTGAGCCGCACGCGGAAGAGATAAATGCGGAAATGCCAACTGGAGCAGTTTCAATCGAGCAAGTTATGGAAGAGCTGTTCGGCGGCGCTCTCTCTGAGTCACTGCCACAGTCTGTACAATCAGAAAACTTTCAGGGCGAGGTCGAGTTTCAGCAGCCACAACAACTTTCAGAAGATTTACTACTACAAACACTTACAAACCTCCTCTAGTCTTACCAAAATACTTGCATAATTAACCAAAATATCCTACGGTATATAAATGATTGAAACACTTACGTCAGAGGCTAGCTTAGAGCGTGTGCCAAAAATATTAGCCGTGTCTTTATATCGTGCCTATCCACGGTATGCACAAGAACGTATATATGTACCTAGAGAGGTATTTTGGCTCGCAGAATCACGTATTGATGAGCAGCAATCAGTGCTTATACGAGGTGACATTGATTTAGAAAAACCGCGCATTGTGGACGCTTTGTCAACTGTAGATGTCGGTGTTATTTCGCTCGAGGAAGCAACCGGGATGTGGCTGCGAGTTGACGACCCTTCTCGCCATTTGACACTCCCAAAAAAACAAAAAAAGTTCGATATATTACCAGCGCCTCGTATCGACAGCTATAGTGAAATGCTACTTGAGCATATGGCTGGACTTGGATCAGAAGACGGGCGTTTGATAGAATCCCGGGATCAGCTTGGCCGAATAGCCGACTATCTTCTACAGACTATTATCCTAGACGAAGTTGGGCCAACCGATCCCCTACCCTTTTTAGGTAATTAATAAACAGCTATACACGCCCTAGTAGTCGTATATTCAGGGTGTTTTAGATATTATAGTTGCTCGGGTTCAATAATTGGACCGGGTATATTGCTCTCATCTTCTTCAGGCGGAGGTGCCTCCTCTAGGCCATCGGTGCCATCAGTAGGTGTTTCTTCAGTATCGGTCTCCTCGTCAAATATGGGCTCCGTGTCTTGCTCTTCTTCTGGTGAAACATTTGATTCTTCTTCGGCTTCTTGTCGCAGTCGCTCCTCTTCCTCGTCGCTTCTCCGCGGTTCGACAATACCAGGGTTATCTGAGGGGCGTTCACACTGTGCTTCTGGCGTGTAGCCATTGAAGAAATATTCCTCATAGTTACCGTTTACAGTACAAACATAGATTTGTGAAACTTCTCCTGGAATCGGAAATGTTTCTGTCTGGCTGTCTTGGAGTATATGTTCCATGGTTGATTTCCAAATCGGTCCAGCCATAGCCGAGCCACCAGCTTGCATCGGTTGATTATTGTTATCACCAACCCACACGCCGACGACCAAGCTTGGCGTATAGCCAATCGTCCAGGCGTCTTTGTTTTCATTGGTAGAACCGGTTTTAACTGCGACTTCACGACCAAATATATTGAGTCGTGTGCCAAAGGTAGCAGCTCGCGCTCTTTCATCAGATAGAATCGAGCTAATCATATAGGATGCCGCCGCACTCTGTACTCGATTTGCAGCTGGGACGGCTTTGAATGCTTCCGAACCAAACTTATCCTTGATAGACAAAATTGTGGTTGGTTTGTGCTGTACACCCAAATTAGCGAAGGCAGCATAGGCATTCGTCATGTCTAAGAGCTTGGTTTCTGCAGTTCCCAGTGCGAGCGTGAGCCCATACGCTTCTGGATCGGTAACATCGCTGATACCCATACGTTGCGCGGTTGACACTGCTTCTTCTACACCGAGATCCTCGATAATTTTAATAGATGGAATATTCAGCGAGTTCCCAAGCGCGTAGCGGGCTGTTATATCACCACGAAAATTGAAGTCATAATTCTCTGGTACGTACTCGCCATATTCCACTCGCTCATCACGGATAACCGTTGCCCCGGTAATGAGTCGTTGATCGAGTGCTTCGGCGTAGTAGATTGGCTTAAAGCTAGAGCCAGGCTGCCTGGGCGAGGTTGCCATATTGACCTGGCCAAATGATTCATTATCCCAATCCGCGCTACCGACTAGTGCATTGACCTCGCCGTTTTCTGGGTTCATCGCTACCAGCGCTCCATTTGTCGCACCTTGACTTGTTGCTAGCTCGATTTGTTCAGCAACTGTTTGTTCCGCAAATTCCTGCTGCTTTAGGTCAATTGTTGTACGTACCCGAAAGCCGGAACGAGTAACTTGCTCTTCGCCGTAACGCTCCTCTAGCTCAGCCATAACCATACGAGAGAAGTGGTGGGCATGCTTTTGATCATTTAGTTCAATGTCGGCATAGGCTAGTTCTGCCTCCAGCGCATTATCAGCTTGGTCGTTGGTGATGTAGCCGGTCTCACTCATCGCAGTCAGGACGCGCTCCTGTTGTTGTTTGCTCTGTTCAATATCTCCGCTAATCGGCGAATACGCGCTCGGTGCCGGCAGTAAACCTATCAACATACTTGCTTCTCCGAGTGATAGCTCTGCTGGCAGCTTGTCAAAATAGGTGCGAGCAGCTTGTTCTATGCCAAAGGCCCCTTCACCGTAGTAGACCGAGTTCAAATATAGTTCAAGTATTTCATCTTTAGTGTATTGTCGTTCAATTGCGATAGCGATCGACAGCTCTTGATATTTGCGCAGATAATTTTTTTTGTCTGTCAGTAAATTATTTTTGACTAATTGCTGTGTGATTGTTGAGCCACCATATTTGGTCAGCTCGAGGTTCAGTAAGTTTCCCGTCAGCGCACCAGCCATGCTGCGGAGCGAAAAGCCACCATGCTCAAAGAAGTCTTTGTCTTCACTCGCGATAAGTGCATTCTCAGCCTCGTCCGCAATTTCGTCTAGCTTATAAAACTTCTCCGTAGCCGATTTACCGAAGCTATAGAATACTTCATCATGACGGTCGGTCATGACAATGCCAGTATTGTTACGGTTCATAAGTCGTTCGCGATCGTTAATATCGCGTACAAAATAAAAGTAAGAAGCAGTCGGAAATACAATCAAAAACACAGCTGTAGTGCCGCCAACTATAGCCAATTTCTTTTTGGTGCTAAAACTTTGCCACTGGCGCCACCGGTCACGCCCGAATACGAGTGGCTTATGATACCATCTATGCTCGGTCGCCCGGTAAGCAGGCGTTCGCTTCTGATAATGTTTTCGTTTGCTGTCGTGCTTCACGAATTTTTCTCCATTGAACAACTCATTATACACAGATATGCTTGAGGCCGTCTATACATGTACATGCCTCTATTTGCAGAATAAACCCGACATACTATAGATTGTCGGGTTTAGCTAAGGGGTTATTCGGTACGCAGCGCGACAATCGGGTCGAGCTTGGCTGCTTTTCGTGACGGTAACCAACCGGCTAGTATGGATATAACAACTAGCGCCAAAATTAAGCCAACAATCTCTACCCAATCAAAAAGTAACAGGTAGTTTCCTTCTCCAAGTTCGATAGTCTCTGATAACCACGGGTTGATCGCTAGCCCGAGTCCAACTGCTAATAGTGAACCGATTGCGCCACCGAGAAAACCTATCCAGGCGGCTTCGAATCGGAACAAGCGACCAATATCTTTTGAGTGCATGCCGAGCGCTTTCATTAGACCAATCTCCCGGGTTCGCTGCAACACACTGATATACATGGTATTAATAATGCCAAAAACGGAGGCAATAATAGCAATGAATGCAAAGCCAGCCACGATTCCCTGAAGTACTGCGATAATTTGGTTCAAAAAATCCTGCGTGTCTTGCACGCTTTGCGCAACGTAGCCAAGCTCACGGATATCAGCTTGTCCGGCTTGTAGTGTTTCTGTATTTTCTCCGCCTGCTATGCGAACAAACACCGCGTTATAACGCTGGTAGTTTGGCGTACCTCGGGTCGTGATTTCATTAAGCTCAGAAACGTCCTGTGTGCCAGCATACAAGTAGAGTTCAGTGCCCGGCTGAGATGTAAGCGGCGGCGCAAGTACACCAGCAATTGTGAAGTCCTGTGTCACCAGACGATCCTCTATAGCTACTTGATAGCTTTCGCTGCGAGCCAGTTCTTGCTGGATTTTTCCACCAGATGGCAATACAGTAAGTGCTAGCGTTTCGCCGACAGCGTCTTGTGGGTTAGAAAAACCTAGCGATGCAACATACGCCTCAGGAAGAAGTAGTCGCCTGTTGTTGAGTGGTTCTGGTATATTGCCAGCTCGTAATTCTGGCGACTGATACGGGTTAAGTGCACTGATAGTGGCAACGAATTTTGGCTGATCTGGCCGAGTTATATATTGCAGGTTGACGGTCAGGTTTTTACGCACCTGCTCCACTGCATCAAGCTCTTCTATACGTTCCAGGTCATCACCCGTCAAGCGTGCTATTTGAGTAGCAGCACCGGCTGGTGAGGCTATAGTCCCAAAGCTCGGATCATATTCACGTGGTGTTGATGTGTCGCCCTGCCCAAATACGCGGTCATCACTCGCCACGATAAGCTCTGCCGGGTCAAAGTTATCAGTAATAATCTGATCAACAAATTGTTGTGCACCATTACTGGCTGCAAGGGTGAGTGTGAGAGAAAAAGTACCAACGGCAATTGCTAGAGATGTGAGTAATGTCCGTACTTTAGCACTTCGAAGCGTTCGCCCCGAACGACGTAAGATGTCTGAAATGTACATTACCGAACCACCTTCTTTGTTCTCTGGTTTGCTTGATCAATCCGTTGCACTTTGCCATCTTTAATCTGGATTTGTTTCTGGCAGCGAAGTGCCAGATCTTTATCGTGGGTTACGACAATCAAGGTGCAGCCGAGGTCTGCGTTTAAAGAGAAGAGTAGCTTGATGATCATCTCGCCAGTAGCACTATCAAGATTGCCGGTTGGCTCATCAGCAAACAGAATGCGTGGCTTATTAGCGATTGCCCGAGCAATCGCTAATCGTTGTTTTTGACCACCAGATAAGCTGACTGCTAGGTTGTCTGCTTTGTCGTCAAGCCCAACTGCGGTTAGGGCTTCCAATGCTTTTGGTTTGCGACTACCACGAGCTACCTTTGCTATTTCCAGTGGTAGTAGTACGTTTTGTAGGCACGTTTGGTTCGGCTCAATAAAAAATGATTGAAAGATAAAACCCATATCGTTGGCGCGGAATGCATCTATTTTCTTTTGAGATAACGACTGAAGCGGTTGTCCGTCAATTATAACCGACCCACTACTTGGTGAGTCTAGCCCGCTCATGACGTGCATCAGTGTTGATTTACCTGAGCCGCTTTTTCCGATTATCGCAACAGTGGCACCATCTGTCACTTCGAAAGAAACCTTATCCAGTGCGGTGAAGGTACTGGTATTTTTACCGTAGTTTTTACTTACTTTATCTAGTGCTATCAATTATATACTCCGAGATACATACTTAACCACTATACGCCAATATCTCTGTCTTCATACCCAATCATGCTTATTGCGTAAGCCAATAATCCAACGATAACGGCTACGCTGGCCTGCCAATAACTCAACCCATATGTCAGAATATCAAGAGCATCGTAGTAGTGTAGTAACGACGCGTTTTGTAGAGGTTTTATTGCATCAACCAATGGCGCCAAAGTGTTTGAAAAGTAACTGACCACAAAAAGAACCGTTGTAATGCCAATCGCTAATCCTTTTTGGCCGCGCAACGCACTTATCATAAAAGAAATCATCCCGAAGGCTACCGCTACCAAGGTAGCTGCAAGTGTCGCCAGGGCAACTCGTAATAGGCTTACATCAAAATCAACTATGAGAGTTGATATAGCGATGCCGAGCCAGACGGCAAATCCAGCAGAAAAGATAGTAAGAAATACTGCCAACGCTTTTTGTCGAATAATGTTTCGCCGCGAAACAGGACTAGCTAGCAGTAGTTCAACTGTCCCCGATCGTTCTTCTTTGGTAAGGGTGTTGGCGCCATAACCAATGCCCAGGATACTGAGCAAGAGTGGCAAGGTGAAGCCATACAGCTCAGCCGCTAAATAACCAGTTGGTGAAGTAATGTCACCAATTTCCCCTAGTAGTGCCTGGACGCCCTCAGGCAATTCTTCGGATATTTGCGCAAATCCTTCTATACCTTCAATCGATGGGTACAACAAACCGACAAATAAGGCGTAGGCAAATACCCCAATTCCCCAGAAAAAAATAGATTTGCGTCGCTCACGTAAGCTTTGTTTCAGTATAGAGTTATTCATTGCTGTCACCTTCATAGTAGTGCATAAACATATCCTCTAAGTGTACTTCTTCTTCTCCTAAGTCAAGTACGTCGTATTTAGAAAGTGCTCGCAAGAACTTGTTTGGTTGACCAGTTACAGTCACACGAGCTTGATTCTTGTGAACTGATACATCACTTACACTTTCAATCGATTCCAGCTCGTCTTGGTTAGGCTGTTTTTTAAAGGTGATCATGTAGCGGCGATAGTTAAGGCGATGACTTTCTCCAATTTCTTCAATTGCAATAAGCTTACCTTCTCTAATAAATGCTGCACGAGTACAAAGTCGCTGCACTTCTTGCAAATTGTGCGAGGAGATAAATATACTGCGACCCTCTCGTTGCGCTTCTTCGACGATGTCGTAGAATACTTGCTGCATAAGTGGGTCAAGACCACTGGTCGGCTCATCAAGTAATATGAGAGCTGGTTTATGCATAAATGCCTGCATCAAGCCAATTTTCTGTTTGTTGCCTTTTGATAGATCTTTAATCGGTCTGTCCAGCTGTGCTTTGAGCTGGTCGGCAAGCTGGTCTACATATTTCCAGTCCACCTTCTTTCCAAGTGAGGCAATGTATTCGAGCAGCTCTTTGCCGTTCATATGTCCGTAAAGGGCGATATCACCAGCCAGGTAGCCAATATCATGTTTCACCGCAACACTATCAGTCACGCTATCTTTTCCGAAGAGACTGATGCTACCAGAGGTTGGTTTTATGAAGTTAAGAATCGCTCGGATAGTAGTAGTTTTGCCTGCACCGTTTGGCCCCAAAAAACCAAATACTTCGCCAGGCTTTACCTGCAGAGAAATATCATGTGCTCCAATTGATGCACCATACTTCTTTGTGAAATTCGTCAGAGTCAGTGGTTGTTTCATAATCTTCTGTTTAATTATGTCAGATTTTTAGGTAATGCTCTAGTTGATCTGTGGGTAAACTTCGCATAAGGCGAAGTATCGTCCCCCCATTACGCTTTCGGTTAGATTAAAGATGTATGCTAGCTTATATTTTGTATGGAAAAAATGAATCAGCATGAAAGCGCTGGTAGACAACAAAGCGTCGTTCAGGCCAATAAAGAGCTTTTTCGGCACGTGCTAGAAGTGAAGTCATCAATCGATAGAAGAGTTTTACCTCAATCAGTGGACCCAGCGCATATATACGCTACAGCGGTCGTTAGTACGCAAACAGAGCGCACAATACGCCGCCGTCAATCACGCACAGGTAACGGCTACAGCGCTCCCTAAAAATGCTCAACGACTATCCACCGGCTTAGTCTCACTAGTAAATCAGCAAAACCACTACGTCAATAATGAATGGCGCTTAAAAGCTTTTCTTGCCGACAATAAGATCGTAAATAAACACAATGACAGCCACTACACCGAGTAAATGTATGAGCCTACCGCGTACCCCCGTTAACCTATCAACAACCACGATACAGCTAAATATTATGAAGATAGTCTTTAGCCTAAGCTTCATCTCTCTTGAATGTAGCTCGTCTATCTTTACTACCTACTACTTTTTTGACGGGGTATAGAGTATGCAAATTACAGCAGCAATATTCTTGTGGTGTTCTACTCGTAATGCATTTCGGTTATCATACCACCAGCAGCATGGCCTAGATCATGGCAATGGAATAGCCAGCCACCGGGATTGTTGGCGATGAACTCTATATCATACGTTTCTCCAGGAGTTAGCGGCTGATTGTTCCGCAACTGACCAGACGCGCCTTCAGGTACTGGGTTTCCGTCTATGGCAACAATCTCAAACTGATGTCCATGTAGGTGCATTGGGTGGATTGCGGATGAGCCACCATTAATCATGCGAAACCGAACACGGTCGCCCTCCTGGACGTTATAAATTTCAGGGTTAGGATATATGCGGCCGTTTATAGGGTAAATACCGGTCTCTGGTCGCTCGGTCAAGAACATGTTGAAGTCTTTATCGGGCGCGACAAAATCCAACGGTTCAATTATAAGTGGACCTGCGAGCCCCATATCCATTTGCTCTCCCTCGTCACCATGATGGGAGCCGTGTGAGTGGTACAGTCTGGTACCGGCTGGTTCTGCGGTGAATTCATAGATAAACGTTCCTCCTGGTTCTACGGCATCTTGCGTCAAGCCTGGGACGCCATCAGCTTCGTTTGGTACATCAACACCGTGCCAGTGTACAGTGGTCGAGATGGGCAGCTCATTCTTATATATGACACGCACCTGGTCTCCTTCAGTAACGCGAATTTCTGGGCCTGGTAGTTGCCCTTCGTAGCCCCATGACTCTAGCACATGGCCTTCTGCGTATTCCCACATAAAGTGCTCTGCTGTCAGGTGGAATTCTTTGACTCCGTCTACTTCAGTATATGCAAGTTTATCAATCGCGTCTTCGTGCGAATAGACAGGTAGATCACTGGTATCTGCATCTTCGCTTATAGGAGAAGTGCGCTGGACAGTTGATCCACCATTTGCCGTTACGGTGAGGATTGCTTCGTGGTTATCGTGGAAGCGACAATATACTTGAACTCGATCAACTTCTTTGTCTACTACTAGAGTTGCCGTTTCTCCAGGGTTAATAATCTGGTCAAAGTCGAGCGCTTCTATAGTCACTGAATGACGAAGGTTTCCGACGTTAGTAAATTCGACCACATCCCCAATTTTGGCAGCCAATAAGCCACGTGGTAGCTCAGAATCAACTTGCTCAAAGTACATCTCACCGACATTCACCTGTAGGGTTGTGTTTGCCTGCTCATCAGAGGAGCCTTCTTGTCCTGCAGTAAATACGTAGTACGCTTGCGTCGCTAGTGTAAGTGTTAGCCCAAGCCCTACCGTCACAGCAATCTTAACAAAACGGCTGTGTTTTATTAGTTTCATAAGGTCGCTCGTGAGAATTGATTTAAGCATAGATTTATTTTCCTGTATTACATATTACGTATCTAATGATCGTCGGCATGTGAGTCTGTCTCGGCTGCCTGCAATGTTTTGGGCTCGCTAAAGCTCGTATCATGATCATCAACTTTGGTCTCGTCAAGGCTTACCGTCACAGCAATTATGAGTACGCTGGCGATCACGACGCCCATGAGTATTTCGTTTGCATGTGCAATCTTGGCTTTTTTCGGTAGCTCGTTATTATTAGACGTTTTCGGCTTTGCACCGCGTAAACTTGAGAACAGAATCCAGTAAATGCCGACATAACCGGTCAATACCGCACCGAGCACGAGTAATAAATAGACATTCATAATCAGTAAGTACGAATAATCAGTCACCTGCATCATGACACCAAGAATCAGCACGGTGAACCAGGATATGCCCGATAATCCACCAGTTACAGCCAGAAGCCACAGTTTATTACGGACTTCGGCAGAGTTGAGCTCTTTATCAGCGTGTCGTTTTAGCATGGGTAATATTTTTTTGTGAAAAACTACCCCGTTTATAGTAAGAATAGTGACGATTGTCATCTTGACCCAAAACAGCTGACTGCCGTCGGACAAACTAAAGTAGTGTGAGTTGAGGGCAACAAGCGATATGCCGCTCAATATAAGTAGCCCGAGTCCAGTGATGACAACTTTAGAAATGACTTCAATCAATTGCAGTTGTCCTCGAGTAATGGTTCGGTCCCATATGCTACGCAAGAACGTTGCATCGGTTGTGACTGCACCACCAACACCCATAGCGACTCCAATGATGTGTGCAATCAGTATGGCTGGTTGTATAAATTCCATGTTTGTCTAAGCGTAACCTTTATTCTTAAAAAGAAGTATACACGAAAATAACCACAACTTTAAGCCTTCGCCGTAAATAATCATCAGTTACTTTAGTCAATCATTATTTCATCAGAGACTAGGGTGCAAAGCGTACAGTATCGAGCACTTTTCGCAGCTTAATATCGTTGTCCGCGAACATGTCAATCAGCGTTATTCCGTTGACGATTATCTTATCGCCTGCATTAAGCCTACCCTGTTGTTGCGCGGTGGCATGCGCTCGATAATTATTGCCGGCATACTGCGGTTCATCATAGACAGCACCTAAACCTTCCAATGTTGCCACCAGTTTCTTATGCAGTGTGACAAGTCCTGGGCTCATATCCATAATAGTGACTAGCATGTTGCGTTTAGAGCCAAAGTATTCATCATTTGCAGCAGTGGCGGTGACAGGCGTTTGCTTATTTAGTTTGCGTCGCGCCTTATCCACGATAGCCGTTGGCTCCAGGTTAATTGCGAAACGAGGTGAGAGCGTGATATGTAGTGGCCAATCCTTCATATGAAATTGAGCACCCTGTTCTATGGGCTGCAATAGGTATACAAACACGTATTTTTGCATACAAATATGATAACAGTGTTGGCGAGAGTTCTGTCTACAACCGTACTTTGCGTAAGAGTTGAGCGTTCAGCGCCACAATAATGGTAGAAAGCGACATCAAGATCGCACCGACCGCAGGCGCCAGTATTAAGCCAAATCCGGCAAATACACCAGCTGCTGCCGGCAAGGCTAGGACGTTGTATCCAGTTGCCCATAGCAAGTTTTGTTGCATTTTACGGTAGGTTTTCTGTGATAACTTAACGGTTTTACTTACTCCCCTTGGGTCACTTGAGGCCAATACTATCCCCGCAGACTCTATGGCTACGTCGGTGCCTGCACCAATCGCTATGCCAATATCTGCTTGTGTCAAAGCGGGTGCATCGTTGACGCCATCCCCTACCATGGCAACGACGCTACCATCTGCTTGTAGTTTTTCTACTGTTTTTGCTTTATCTTGTGGCAGCACTTCTGCAAAATGCTCATCAATACCTAGTTCCTTGGCTACCCAGCTGGCTACTGCTTCTGAATCACCAGTCAGCATGCTCACTCGCATACCTGCCTTGTGTAGCTCAGCGACTGCCTGGTGCGACTCGTCTCTTATAGCATCAGCCAAGGCGATAGCGCCGACAACTGAAGAGTCTTCCACCACATAGACAACTGACTTACCATCTGAACCCGCTTGTTCGATGTATTCTTGCAGCTCTTTTGGCGAGTCTAAATTTTGCTCCTCAAGTAGTTTTGGCCCGCCGGCGGAGACGCTTTTGCCATCCACCTTTGCCTGTACGCCACGTCCAGACAATGACTGAAACGATTGAGCGGCAGTGAGGTTTTGCTGCTTTTGCTTTGCTTTGTCGATGATAGCTCGCGCAATTGGGTGTTCAGAGTCAGATTCAACTGCAGCAGCCAGACGGAGCACCTCATTCGTATCAGTGTTTTTGTTCGCGCCCCATATATCAACCACACCGAGCTCGCCCATGGTGAGCGTGCCTGTTTTATCAAACAGCACAATGTCGATGTTGCGAGCACTTTCTAGTGCTATACGATCTCGAACCAACAGACCATTTTTCGCTGCTAGGCTGGTTGCAATCGATGTGACCAGCGGTATAGCTAGGCCAAGTGCGTGCGGACACGCAATGATTAGTACTGTTACCGTTCGCTCCAGCGCAAACCGGGCTCCTTGATCACTTAATAACAACCAGCCTACCATCGTCAGCGTTGCGATACTCAGTGCTATAAACGTCAAGTAAAAGGCTGCTTTATCTGCTAGTTTCTGTGTCTTTGATTTACTGGCCTGCGCATCAGAGACCAGACGCATAATTCCTGCGAGTACGGTGTCTTCACCAGTATTCTTGACTTTTATACGAAGCGAGCCGTCACCATTCAGCGTGCCACCAACGACGTCGTCGTCTTCAGCCTTCTTGATGTTCCGAGACTCGCCAGTAATCATCGACTCATCGACGTGAGACTCGCCACTGATGATAATGCCGTCAATCGGGATATTAGCACCAGGGCGAACCAACACTGTATCACCGGTTTTTAGTGAACTTACCGGGACGGTTTTTGTCGAGTCACCATCAACCAGCTCAGCTTCATCAGGTAGAAGTTTTGCCAGCTCTTGTAGGGCTCGCTGTGCACTTTGAATCGAGCGCATTTCCATCCAGTGGCCAAATAACATGATAGTTATCAAGCTGGCTAGCTCCCAAAAGAACTCCGTGCCTTCCAAGAAGAACATCGTTGCCAAACTATAGCCAAATGCCACCACAATCGCCAGTGATATCAGCGTCATCATGCCCGGCATGCGGTCTTTTATCTCGGAAATCGCCCCTTTTACGAATACCCAGCCACCATAGAAGAAAATAATCGTACCGAGTATTGCCGGCAACCAATTACTGCCAGTGAATGTTGGCATCTGGAAGCCTAGTAGGTCCTGAATAAGGGTCGAATACAGGACCACGGGAACAGTCAACGCCAGGCTCAACCAAAACTTACGCCGGAACATATCCGGACTGTGGCCTTCATGCTCATCGTGGTTTTTATGGCTGCCATGCTCAGCGTGATTGTGTGTTTGTGTCGGCTCGTCGTGGCGATGCATTTATGTACGAAGATCCTTCATTATTTGGTCAAATTCTTTTTTGCTAATCTCACCTTTTGCGTAACGTGATTTGGCGATATCTTTTGCTGATTCTGATGTATCTTCTTTTTGTAGCCACCGCATAAGCACAATACTTATCAGTGCGATTATAGCTATCCAAATGAGTACCCAAAAAAACGCACCAAACCCCATCCCTGCCATGTGATAATCTGCTTGGCTGGTCGTTTGATCCATGTGTGCTATATAGTCCATTATGGCTCCTCCTTGTTTCGTCTTTAATCATAACACGAGCACTAAACATACTCCTGTTTTGAAGGTGCGCTTATGCATCAAACTTTTGTCGTAGTTGCTTTATAATTTTCGGAGTTTGATAAAACAATATAAGCAGCATGACAGCAAGTATGAATAGCGGTAGGTTCTCGCGGAACGAGGTGCCAATAAATATGTAGACAAAGTGCATATATATATTTGTCAAAAAAATCGCCCAAAAAAAGTCGCGGAAGCGTAGCGTATGAATCAGCCCCGATGCATAGCTCGTCATCATGAGCGGCACAAACGAGAGCCGTAGCACCGATAGGATGATAAAACCCCTTTCCTCAGCATTTTGTTCAATTCTGTATATAAGCGATTGGATTTTTCCGTTTTGTTTTTTACTTATACGTTTATTTATTCGTTCGTGCACTGACTCATGAAAATAACGAGCGACAAAGAAGCCCAAGGTTGCGGCAATGGTTGCCGCTATGACAGTGATAATCATCGCCTCGACAAAACCAAAAAGCACGCCAGCTAGTACCGTCATAGCAACTTTTGATAGTCCAAGCATGCCAAAGACTGTGAACAAAATTCCATAAACAATGTAACCGACAACGCCAAGATCTTGCACCCACTCGCCAATAGCTTCTAGGTCGATCATGCCTTCTTGGCGCAGAGTAAATATTGTCAGCCCAAGCAAGACAATCGCGCCTACAATCCACCAAGTTTTTTTACTGCCTTCCATCTGTTTTAGTATATCGCATATCAGTTCATCGAGCATAATCTTGACGAATTTGTTATCATGCTTCCCGTGAGTAAAATTATCATTGATGTCCGAGAGCCAGCCGAGTTTACTAGCAGTCATGTTGATGACTCAGTCAACATCCCTTTATCCAAGCTTATGCATGGCGTTGCCGCAGCGCAAGCAATCAGCAAGGACAAGGAGATAGTTCTGTATTGTAATAGCGGTAATCGCTCAGCACTTGCTAAAAATATCTTTGAAAACTTTGGCTTCAGTAAGGTAACCAACGGTATCAGCCAGCAGCACATCGAGCAATCCAATCACGCCTAACGCATAACTGCACTCGTAGTAATGTAGTGTGAAAGCGTTATATATAATCGACCGAGAACTATGTTAGCCCACAGATATTAATTATACTATAACATGCTTATGCTTACAATGCAAGTTTTATTGCAGTGACGGAAACTTTCTATTTTTGAACGCCCTGCCCTGCTCAAACAATATATAGAAGTATGGGAATACCGTGACAACTAGCAGCGAACTAGCAATGAGCCCAAATATGATAGTGATGGCCAATGGCTCCCAGAACGGATCTGCTAGTGCCAGTGGTGTGAGCGCGCCGATGGTAGTAAGCGTGGTTGTGATAATCGGTCGAAAGCGCTGCTGTAGCGCACTGACAATAGCCTTGTCGATATTCTCACCACTTTTTCGGGCTTGATTGGCGTAATCAACCAGTAAAATAGCGTTGTTCACAACTATTCCAATCAAGCCGATTAACCCAACCATAACAAAGAAGCTGAGCGAGTGGCCAGCTACCAGCAGCGCTGCAGCTACTCCAATCAGGCCAAACGGAACAGTCAAAAGTATAAGTAGCGGCTGCGAGAATGAATTAAACTGCATGACCAGCAAGAAATACATGAGTATCACCGCGATTACTAACGCAATCTGCACTGAAGCAAATGATTCGATGTTCTCAGACTCTTGACCAAAGTCGAATGTCAACGCGTCAGCAGGAAGCCCACGACGCTCTAGCTCCTCACTTGGGAACGCATCCTCTACAGCAGATTGCGTCGCCGTGACCAGTCCGCTTATGTCACTCGCTTGAAAGCTAGCTGAAACTTCCACGAACCGGTCGCCACCAGATCGCTGTACGACGGCCTCATCGGCTACAATCTGCACTTCATCGACAGCAATCAGTGATCCATCAGCTCGATTAATTTCTTCGGTTTGCAAGAATTGAGCTATATCTTCAGCAAGATTGGCGCTTGCAGTTATATCCTCGCTTTGTATTTGCGCAGCAAACGGAAACGGTTCTGGCGGTGGTCCTGCGTCTAATTGTTGCAGGCTGAACTGTAGGTCTGAATCGCTGCTTAGCTTCTCGTCGAGTCTATCAATATAGGTTTGTGATGTCGTGGATCGCTCGTTAAAGGGTTGCAGTGTTATGCGGATAGTCGCTGATTGCGCATTGGCTTGTGCAAAGCTTATGACACTGCCGTCTTTGCCAAGCGTATCGCTGACAATATCGCTCACTTCATCAACCTGCTGCTCAGCCTGGTCGATACTCGTATCTTCATCAAAAGTGGTACGCAATATAACGGCATCAGCGTCATCTGATGAGGGGAATATGTTTAGCGGTAGCTGGCTGAGCATAAAAATTCCGCTACCGACTAACAGAGCGCTAACAATAACCATTGAGCTGAGGGTAAATCGGCGCATTTTTTTGTTCATAGTACCCAGCTTGCGCGGCAGCGCGAGGGTGACATGGCTCAGCTTTGTAAGTAAGCCGCCAAGCATAGGCCGGGACTGCTTCTTGGAGCGGAGCAATATACCAGATGCAAAGAATGGAATAAACACCAGAGCGATAATTAGTGATGAAAGTAATGCAATAATCACTGTCATCGGCAATATCCGAATAAACTCACCCAATATACCAGTAACAAATAAGATTGGCATAAACACCAGTACTGTTGTAAGCGTGCCGGCGACCAGCGCTAGTCCAACCCGTCGAACTGCATCCTTGATGATTACTTCTTTTTTCTGCTGTCGGCCGCGTTTCGCGCTATCAAGCGCCTCAGTTATGACGATAGCATTATCAACAATCAAACCAAGTACAAGTACCAGCGCAAACAGAACAATCGTATTTAGTGTATTACCGCTCGCCAACACACCAATCAGCGTAGCGCTAAGCACAGTCGGGATAAAGAACGCGATCATCACAGAGGCTCGCCAGCCAATCAAAAGCCCGACGACCGCAATGACGACGATTAGTCCAGTCACCACGTTGCTCTGCAATGAGCTTATTTGAGTACGGATTGAGTCAGCGAAGCCGGCAGAAATTGCTGCTTGCGCATTGTCTACATCAGCTTGCCATTTACCGATTGTTGCCTGCATCGCTTCATCTATCTCTAGGTCATCCACTCCATCAGCTGCGACCACGCCAATAACCACTGCTTGACTAGTGGTTATCTCCCCAGCTGTGTTTTCGCCGTAGCCGCTAAAGTTAGTTTGCCGATTTTCGGTTTGGCCGGTTGCTGGATTGACTGATTCTGTGGATTGATCTTCGACCATTGCCTGATCGATACTTCCATTCGCCTCTAACTGCGTCGCTAAGGAGTCAGCTGTCTCCTTCAACTCACTAAAATCAGCTTCACTGTTTGAATATACAGAAATCAAAGCGTTATATTCATTGTTAAATAATGTTGCTGATATCGGCGCTATTTCATATTGAACAGATTCAGGAAGTGCTTCATCGATAGACTCTAGTTGTTGCTGAACCTTTTCTGCTCCTTCATCAGAGCTGATATCATCAGAAAACTCCATAAATAAACGAAACGAGTCATCACGAGCGACACTCTGGATATTCAACACTTCATCGATTTGCTCAATCTCTTCAGCCATCGGCTGGATTATTCGGTCATCTACTTCATTCGCGTCATCGACAAAATAGACGCCGTTGACAGTCGCAAACGGAACTTCGATTGGCGGGAAGCCTTCTCGGTCCAGTAGAGAGGTAAAGCTCCACACGCCAAACAGTAGAATTGCCAATAATATAAGTAGTGACGGGCGATATCGTTTTATTGTTAGCGTACTAAGTTTCTCAAGCATACCAGATGGATTATATAGAAGACGCTTACCCGCTGCAATAAATTGCCCAGCTTAGGGCTATTAGGGTATATACTTATTATATGAAGAACATAAAAAAAGAGTACCTGCAGAGCGCCATGTTTGGCTTTAACGATGCGCTAGTCTCGACAACCGGCGTCATTGTTGGCGTGAGCACCGGCACCAGCAATAAAGACGTCGTTATACTTGCCGGCGTTGTCACTATATTGGTCGAGGCATTATCTATGGGGTCTGGCCAGTACCTCAGCTCAAAGTCTGTTCACCAGCTGGATAAAAGTAGCTCACTCCGTGAGCCGATTATCAGCGGTGTCGTTATGTTTTGGGCATATTTCTTTGCCGGTCTGGTTCCGTTGCTGGCTATCATATTATTCCCGATGAGTTATGCTCGTGATGTCGCAATCGTCGCAGCACTGGCTTGTCTATTGATATTGGGCTACGTCAAAGGACGGATAGTTAAAGTATCTCCTATCAAAAGCGCTATCGAGGTGCTTATCATCGGCGGTATCGCAACTGTTGTTGGTGTTGTCGCCGGTAGCATATTCGCCGTCTAATGGGGCGTAGCAAGCAACACATAATAGCTATATTCAAAGATCGTCATGGAGACGTTATTATCGGGCAGCGGCCAAATGCGGTACTTGTCGTATGGATTACATTGGTTGTGGTGCGGCTATTTGCTTCTGCGCCGCCCGCGCTAGATGAGGTGCTAGGTTGGGCGACATTTTTTGCCGGGCTGACTTGGTCGGCACTGGAGTTATTTTGGGGTGTAAATATGTTCCGGCATTTGCTTGGCGGAGTTGTTCTAGTTATTTTACTCAGCAGATTTTTTATGTGAGTTCAGTATAATCCACGAGCTTCGCTCTTATTGAGCGACATACTTTTACAGCTATAGGTAAAAGTATGTCGCCTATGAGGCGAAACTCTTGGTAAATTTGTATCTTTTTGCTACTGCTGACAAAAAGATGGCGCTCGCTATGAGCGAAAAACATAGACATTTGGTGTTCTCATGAGCTATCAGCAATCAGTTATTTATACACTAATCGACGGGTTCGACGTAGACAAGCTTGGCGTCTGCCAATGGCAGTACAAGTTCTCGGCCGGATTCTAGTGATTGAGCTTTATCGGGTAAGTTTTCTGACTCACCGAACGGAAACATGAATTTTGGCGATTGGCTCTCTCCGCGGACATTAACACCGATCGACGGTGTAAAAGCGCAATAATTGCTGGTTAAGACTATCCCATTTTCTGTGGCATAGAATAACGGTAGCCATGGGGTTACATCATGATCGGCCGGCTTGATGGTTTCTGCGTTAGGAAAGTCAGGATCATCATCGTCAAAAAGATCAGCCATATACTGTACTTGATCATACTCGTCGGCTATGAAGTCTTTTACAATCCAGACGTCTCCAGGGTCTTGAAGAGAAGTTTCGTTTACGATGATACGAATGTTTGGTTTGTAATAGTCACCTTCGTTAGCGTCATGAGCTGGTTTCACATAAACTAGTGTCTCGACGTGTGTCGGTGACTCGGTAGCATGGGATTGTTGGTGGTGAAAAATCGCTCGTGCCCTGCCTCGGTTCATAACATCACGGCGGATAAGCTCTTCGTTGATGGTTGCTCGCAGCATGTTCAGGTCAGCATGGAACTTGTACTCCATAGATTGTTCAGTGCGTAGGGTCTCTGCGCGCAGCTCAGCTGAGTTCATAAAATCGTGATGACCGACCCAGGAGCGATTGTTTTTCATTTCATAGCCTTTATTTCAGTGTATGCCATTGGCAATATGAAGCAAAATATGTGATACATGCTTGCGCTATTGCAACTTCACTATTTCGAGCAATAAACTTAGCGATAGTTTGTTATAATTTTAGGTAATATGAGTGAGTTTAAGATGTTTG
>Ga0306906_1000064_pt1 | contig 63641 bp, 67 predicted proteins | sample AntRauTorcE11897_FD_190405 | JGI IMG/M metagenome (GOLD analysis project Ga0306906, IMG submission 190405) | Saline lake microbial communities from Rauer Islands, Antarctica - Metagenome Torckler E11 #897 (v2) (version 2) | ecosystem: Environmental > Aquatic > Non-marine Saline and Alkaline >...
TAACAATTAGGATGAATACCTTGTTTTTCATATTTTCCTATCCTCCACACACGCTGTCGTGCAGTGGTGTTAAATTATTGAAACGGTCTTTGATCTGCTCATCAGTTGGCTCTTCATTCTGCACAAAGATGACTACATTACCTATTAGGTTATTGATTCTTTCTAGGCGGGCTTCGTCTTCTTCACCTTCAATTGGCTCTGAATGTTCGTCAACTTCGCCACCATGGGCGTAGGCTTTCTGCGTGAATAGGTCAAGTGGATTAAACGATGTTTCATCATCAGTGTTTAGATAACTTTTCTTACCCATGAAATCTTCGAGATCTTCGCTTAGAAATGTATCCCAGTCCTTTTGCTCGTAACTGTCAGCATCGCCAATATATACATAGAAATTGGCATCATCAGGTATGACAGGGAGCAAGTTACCAGCCGTATCGATGTGGTGCATACGCATCATGCCTTGATCGTACCGACGGCCAAGAGAATCATCTTCACCTCCAATTAGGTTCCAACCATAGAATTTCAGGAATTCGCCACCAGTGATGCCGCTCCAATGAACATGTGCCATCTGGTCTTGGTCGTCATGGAAGTCAATCGGTTGTCCTGTAATTTCCGCACTACATGAATTTGCATCATACTCTTCCTGGAATTCATTATGTGAGAAGTCCACTGATTCGCCGTCCACTACGATCTGTGTTCGCAGGTGGTAGTGCTCAAATTCAGGATTACGCAGGTGTGATGGCGTTGAGGCATATAAGTAACCGTAAAAGCCCCCGGCTACAAGCAATATCGCTGCAACTACACCAGCAAAGGGTAGACCCAGCTGTCTTAACTTAGGAGTACTTTTAACCTCTTCTTTTTCTTTTGTTGGCTCGTTATCTTTCATGACTTCTCCTATATTATTTGAATCTGACATTTACAGTTCCACCTTTCTAAGTAGTTGAGCGTTGAACGCCACAATTATTGTTGATAGCGACATTAACGCCGCTCCGACAGCTGGCGACAATACAAATCCAGTAAATGCTAAAACTCCTGCTGCAAGCGGAACCGCTATTAAGTTATAGCCAGTTGCCCAGATCAGATTTTGAACCATCTTCACATACGTACGCTTTGATAGTTTTACTATCTTACTAACACCTCTTGGGTCGCTGCTTGCTAGTACTATGCCTGCTGATTCAATTGCAACGTCTGTGCCCGCGCCAATAGCAATACCAATATCTGCCTGAGTTAATGCGGGCGCATCGTTTACGCCGTCTCCAACCATGGCTACTTTTGAGCCGTCAGACTGCAGTTTCTTTACAATGTCAGCTTTATTGCCTGGGAGAACCTCGGCGTAGTATTCGTCTAATCCAAGTTCTTTAGAAACCCACTTAGCAACCCCTTCGGAATCACCAGTAAGCATGGCTACTCGTTTACCGGACTTTTGAAGTTCAGTTACTGCTTGATGAGACTCTTCTCTGATGACATCAGCAATAAGTAGCGCACCGAGAACCAGCTTGTTTTCAATCAGATAGATGATACTTTGCCCGTTACTACTGGCGCTGTTAGTTGCTTTGATGAAAGACTCATTCAGTTTTATTTCTAGTTCTTTTAAGAGCTGTGGGCCACCGAGGTAAATTGTTTTATTTCCCATTTTTGCTTTTGCACCGCGTCCTTCTAGTGCCGAAAAGCCAGTAACTTTTGCAGGGGTTATACCACGCTCTTTTGCCGTCTGAACTATGGCTTTCGCAATCGGATGTTCTGAGTCCATCTCCACACCACTTGCTAGCTCTAGAATTCGCTTTTCGTTATCACCTACTATGTCGGTAACACCTTGCTCGCCCTTAGTTAAGGTGCCTGTCTTGTCAAAAAGCACAATGTCGATATTTCTTGCAGACTCTAGGGCAGCACGCTCTCGAACTAGTAGTCCTGCATTTGCTCCCTTTGAAGTCGATATAGCCGTTACTAGCGGGATAGCTAAGCCTAGAGCGTGAGGACAAGCAATGATCAACACAGCAACTATTCGCTCCAATGTGTAATTGGCACTCGCATCGCCAAATACTGTCCAACTAATTGCGGTTACAAAAGCTGCCAAGATAGCGTAATAGAACAAATAGGAGGCAGCCTTGTCGGCCAGCAACTGCGTTTTAGACTTAGTGGCTTGTGCATCAGCTACCATTTTCATGATCCCAGATAGCGCTGTATCATCTCCAGTTTTGGTTATCTGAACAGTTAGTGACCCACTGCCGTTAATTGTTCCACCTATGACTTCAGAATCTTTGGATTTCTCAACGGACTTCGATTCTCCTGTAAGCATAGATTCGTTTACTTTCGATTCGCCCTTAGCAACAAGGCCATCCATTGGGATGCCAGCGCCAGGACGAACCAGAACCTTGTCGCCTACTTTGAGTTCGCTAATTTGTGCTGTTTTTGTACCCTCTTTAGTTATAAGCTCAGCCTCATCTGGCAATAATTTAGCCAATTCTTTCAGGGCTCCTTGGGCATTACTGACTGAGGCCATTTCTAGCCAGTGTCCGAGAAGCATGATTGTTATAAGTGAAGCTAGCTCCCACCAGAAGCTCATACCATCAACAATTTTAAGTGTGATTAACGAGCTATAGACGAACGCAACAGATATTGCCATCGAGATAAGCGTCATCATGCCGGGTTGACGATTAGCGACCTCAGCTCTAGCACTTCTTAAAAATACGAGGCCACCGTAGAAAAAGATTATTATGCCTAAGACGGCTGGGATATAATCACTTCCCATAAAAGATGGTGCTGAAAAACTCAGTAAATCTTGGATTGTTTCAGAAAAATACAATACAGGGAGTGTGAGTAATAAGGAAACCCAGAACTTTTGTTTAAACATGTTTGGATTATGGCCAGTATGTTTATCATGATCTTCATGCTCATGAGAATTATTAACCTCACTTTTTTCAAGAGCCATGTGGCATATCGGACAAGATCCACGAGTATCTTCTACCACTTCAGGATGCATCGGGCAGACATATTGAATTTTTGTGTCATGCTTTTGCATTGATGACTAACTCCTCACGTTTGTTAATTCGTAGAGTTCAAGCATTTCAGTAATTAGCTTTTCTTTGTCTTTATCACTTCCGGTACTCATTCCTTCTTTTACATGAGTCTTCATGTGATTCTCGAGTACCAGCTTGTTAAGAGAGCGGAGAGATTTCTGTATTGCCAGTGACTGAGTAAGAATATCTACACAATAGTCTTCGCTTTCGATTGCTTTTACCAGTGCTTTGAATTGCCCTTCAATAATCTTAGATCTGTGAGTTGCACGTTTCTTTATGTCTGCAATCATGAATTACTCCAATACGTTTATACATTGGAGTATACACCACCAGGGGGTATTAAAGCATGACGAGAACCTGATATTTTTGCGAAGCAAAAAAGGTTCGGGCGCCAAGTCACCTCACGCAGAAGCTTGCTTCAAGTAAGGTGTCCGTGTTGAACATAGTGAATGAGGCATGACAACAGCAGGTAAAAGTTATGTGTATGCAGTCTTCTATAAGATATAATGCGTAAGAACAGGAGCAATGATGGAAGAAAACAAGCAACAATCACCACTTACGCCACCAGATGCAGCATCAGAGCCAGAACTCGTCGATAATGCACAAAGCCAACAAGTTCAACCTACAGATGTCCTAGGAATTATCAGTATTGTTATGGCTTTTGCTGGGATGCAAATCGTCGGTATTATTCTTGCGGTTATCGGTATGAAAAAAGCCAAGCAAGAAGGCTACTCGGTAACACTCTCAAAAGTTGGCCTGATTCTTAATATCGTATTTCTACTACTGTTTTTACTCTTTATCGCTTTCTTCATATTTTTAGCTATCGCTTCTAGCTGAGTCTTAGTCTTAAAGCCACTTCATTGAAAATTTAGAGGCATTCTGAGCTTTCTCAGCTCTACCTTTTTGGGCGGCTAATACGTTGTCGGTAACATATACGCTACTCTAGTACTACAGCTTCATAGGATCGAAGCATTAGTTTGTCGCGGCTGAATGATGCGGCATTATCCATATAGCTCGTAACCAGGACTTGTTTATGCGTGAAGCCATCCTTAATCTTTGCTTCTTGCGGCTGGTCAGAAAAATTAATAACTGAAACGACGTATTTTGAGGTTTTTTTATCGATGCGCGCAAAGGCGAATACCTGACGGTTGTCTGTTTGCAGTGGGGTATAGAAGCTATTTAGTAGTGCTGGATGCGAGTTACGAATCTTGAGCAGCGCACTATAAAGGCATAAAAATGATTGTGAGTCTTTAGCTTGGCGCGCGAGGTTGTTATTTTTATAATCTGGATCAATCGGAAGCCAGAGATGCTCCGGTCGGACATCAGAAAAACCAGCATTTTTATTGTTATCCCAGAGCATGGGTGTGCGTGATTCATCACGAAACCCAAGTAGATCATGGCGTCTTTCTGATGGTATAGAAACGTTTGAGAATCCGCCCTCTTCACCGTTATATATAAAAATATTTCCAGGTAAGGTTAAGTTAAGTACGGCCACTGATCGAGCTGCTTGCATTCCCATAACATCGGGCGAGGCGATTCGCGGTCGGTCGTGATTATCCCGCACCTGGTTGCCGACTGACGTATTTGGAAGTGAACGGTAGTAGTTGTCCAAAAACAACTTATAATCTTGTGCCTGCCAAGGTATATCTAACGGCGTAAAGTTAAACGAGCTAGAGTTATGCGGTGATATGCAATCAATAGTATGCAATTTTTCTGGTGGTAAATATGCTTCGTAAATAATACGTAAATCAACTGAATATTCATCTAGCACAGAGCTTATTTCTGCAAGATATTCTGTGAGTTTTGGCATGTAGGCAGCACTATACTCAAGCTGTAATTGATCATAAGGATTTGGCCATTGCATGGTCTCTTTATCGCGGTCTTTTTCGTGATAGTCACTATTTAGCTGCTCGTCACGAAACGAGGGGTCTTTGCCGAGATATGGAATAGCATCAACACGAAAACCATCAACACCACGTTGAATCCAGAATCGCATTATATCTTTTATAGCATTACGTACATTTGGGTTTTCCCAGTTTAGGTCTGGTTGATATTTTGAAAAGCTATGTAGGTAGTATTGACCGCGAGTTTCATGGTAGGTCCAGGCTGATACCGGTGGAGTTAGCTCATCCTCCGCTACTGTAATATCACCTTTTTTGCGCCGCTCATGCTGAATACGAGAAAAAAAACTTGCCCAATTATTTGGCGGCGAGCCATCTGGTTTTGGGTCTCTCCATGTATACCAGTCTGACTTGTCGCCATACTTTGTCGAATCTTGAAACCAAATATGCTTATCTGATGTATGGTTCGGTATCAAGTCAACCATAACATTCAGAGAGCGGAGATGGGCCTGCTCTATAAGTTCATCAAAGTCTTGTAAATTACCAGCTATTGGATCTACTTCGCAATGATTCGTGATGTCATACCCCCCATCAATTTGTGGCGAAGGGTAAAACGGACAGATCCATAATGCATTTACACCGAGCTTTTTAAGGTAGTCTAGTTTTTCTGTGACCCCCCTTAAGTCTCCTTGACCATTCGAGCGTAGTTTAGCGTACTCGTTGAAGCTTTTAATATATACTTCATAAATTACAGCCTGCTGCCAAGGTTGATTATCTGACTGACCGTTTTTTTTCATCAGGTATTACTGTAGCAAATCAATCGTCAATACATGAACCTACATAGGCCGGTCCTGTTAAAGGGGCAAAGCATGGTAAGCACTTTAGGAGCGGCAAATAAATTTAGAAAGTACACTACGTCAAGTACGGCGCATTGATGAAGTTATGGCTTTTTCACTGACTGAATATTGACAGAATAACAACAGCATGCTACAGTTGTTGCTATTGTTTGACAGATCCGAGTTTGTAGCCGTATTACTTTGATCTCATAGAAAAACAATCAAAGTAATTAAATAAACTACAGATAATAAGGATCTTTTTTTATGCCATACGTATACCGTTCCTCACGTGCCCCATCAGCAAGACACCGCGGTGGTGGCCGCAACAAAAAACAGCAACGAAATAAAAACCGTGGAGCTGGTCAATACATTGACCCCCGACGATTCGTACAAGCTGCTACAGCCGCAAATGAAGAAGCCTATGATGCAAAACATAGCTTCAGTGATTTTCCATTCACGAAAATTTTGCAAAGTAACCTAGCCGCCAAAGGCTATGAAACGCCATCACCGATTCAAGACCAAGCTATACCCGCAGCGCTTAACGGCAGGGACGTCATCGGTATCGCAAGCACTGGAACCGGTAAGACCGCGGCTTTTGCCTTGCCAATTTTACAAAAACTTATAACTGATCAGAAGTCTGCAGCGCTGATTGTCGCACCGACGCGAGAACTAGCTCAACAGATAGAACAAGAGTTCAAAGAACTTGCCAAGGGAAGCGGGCTATTCGGTGCGCTACTTATTGGTGGATCGAGTATGGGCGCACAATTACGTGATTTGCGAGACAAGCCACGTGTTGTTATCGGTACACCCGGTAGAATCAAGGACCACTTGCAGCGCGGTACGTTAAAGTTACATAACTTTAACGCAGTTGTACTTGATGAAGTTGACCGTATGCTGGACATGGGCTTTGTGCACGATGTGACCGAAATTCTCAAACACGCCAGCAGTGATAGGCAGTCATTTTTCTTTTCTGCGACGATGGACAACCGAGTGCGTGGACTGATTGAAGCTTTCACAAGTGACCCAGTATCGATCGCCATAAAGGCGAGCGCGACGAGTGATAGCGTGCACCAAGATGTACTAGAATTTCAGAACTCCAGCGATAAAATCGATAAACTACATGATTTATTAATAAAAAACGAAGTCTCAAAAGTGATTGTATTTAATGAAACTCAACGTAACGTCGAGCGTTTACACAGAGATCTGAATGACCGAGGCTTTAAAACCGAAGCTATTCATGGCGGTAAAACCCAAGGTCAGCGCCAAAAAGCATTGAGCCGGTTCAAGAACAATCAAGTACCAATATTGGTCGCTACTGATGTAGCCGCCCGAGGTTTGGACGTCTCAGATATAACGCATGTCGTAAACTACTCTCTCCCAAAAACTTACGATGATTATATTCACCGTGTTGGTCGAGCTGGTCGAGCTGGTCAAATTGGCTATGCCTTCACTTTTGTACCGCAAAAATAATCAGCAACTACTGAAAAAGCTGGTCCAATATAAAACCGAAGGTCGGTACAACCTTCGGTTTTATAACTGTCTCAATAGTCTAGTGTCGAGACTTCGTATGGCTAGCTCTCCTCGCTGTCCTCTTGAGTAACACTGAGCGTATAGCTGGTGGTATTGTCATCATTTTGGTTGATGGTAACCCCAACACGCATTTCGTCGGTGTTGTGTAGAGCGGATACGCTCCGACTAGTACCGGATTCAAAGCTAGATTGCACCTCCCAGTCATCGCTATCAAACCGTGACTCATAGTAGTCGTAGACTTCGTCAGCCGAGCGGCTTGTCTCGAATGATACTGACCATATCGTGCCACCGTCTTGAGTAAAGCGGGATGAGGTGACTATGTCGCCATCATCAAATAATGGCACCTGAGCCGGAAAGTTATCCGGTAATTCTTGGTTTTGGGTTGAACTAAAACTACCATCTTCTGATTCTATGGTGACGCCGTCATCGTTGATTTCAACGTTTTCACTATCAGTGACATCTTCGATGATTGAGTTGCCGACCCTCGTGCCGACATATCCGAGTAACGCGACACCTATAATACCAAGTATGACCAATACGCCAACAACAATAAGGATTATTTTAACGGTCTTTTTTTGACTATCGCTGGCTGGCTCTGGCTGTGGTGATTGGCCAGCTTGGTTATTGTTTTGCGTTGTATTATCGTCTGCCATTTCTTTCTGCTCCTCATTGGTATTATTTTATGATGTCAAATCCGCCGATGAGAGGCAGCCGTTGCATTTTCTTATTGAGTGCATTTACGAGCCCCATTACAAATAGTACGAGGGTGAATATATTGCCCAGCGGCAAGATTATGAACCAACCGATAAGCGGTATAGCCGCGCCGACAGTGTTAATAATAATGCTTGCAAGAAGAAGCAGTAGGCCCTGGTTGGCATGAAATTTACCAAATTTACTCTCTGGGTTGGTAACCAGTGGCAAGAAAAACAGAATGCCTAGGTAGGCCAATGCAGCCATGACTTTTACCTGTTCTGCATCATTAGCCCCCTGATTTGCATTGTTTGTTGTGCCTTCATTGCCCTTAGACGTGTCGTCTGCCATGATATCTCCTCCTTGATTTATGAATTTATTGTATCATCTCGAGTCATATATGTAATAGATGATGTTAGTACAGGCACTAAAAAAACAGGAGCGAATGTTCGACACATTGCTTGAAGCGCGATATGATTCGAGTCATGTATAGCGTAAAACAACAACCAGGCATATTACCTGAGCGTGTCAGGACTATTTTATTTGCTTTGTTTTGGATTGTGCTGCTTGGTGTGCCGAGTGGGTTGGTTATTTATGGTGGTTTTTTCCAGCCAACTCCGCCTGTAGAGCCCAATATATACACGCTTGATACCGTTGCAGGTCAAGATGTGTCGGTGGAGTGGCCAGCTGATGGTATAGCGGCTATTGGGGCGGATGGGTATGGCGTGCTGGCGACATCTGAATCAGCCAACGAGCCAGTACCAATCGCCAGCATCTCTAAATTATTTTTGGCGTTAGCTATTATGGAAGCTCGACCGTTTGCACTTGGTGAGGATGGTGAACGCATCACGATGAGCCAAGCTGACGAAGACTTATATAACAGCTATGTTAGCCGAGGCGGATCAGCCTATCCAGTTAATGCTGGACAGCAGTTTACCCAGTATCAGGCCATGCAAGCACTTTTAATACCATCAGCAAATAATATAGCTGATACGCTTGCCACGTGGGCTTTCGGCTCAATGCAGGGGTATCTAGAATATGCCAACAGTATGGTGGCTGGTATGGGCTTGGATCAAACCACACTTGCAGATGCCAGCGGCTTTTCACCAGAGTCTGTTAGCACTCCAGCTGAACTCGTTTTAACTGGTCAGGCAGCACTTGATAACGAAGTGATTGCCGATATTGTCGCGCGCCAGCAAGCACAAATATATCCTGGTGTCGAAACAGTATTCAGCACAAATCAGTTGTTAAGTGACCCAGGTGTTATTGGCATAAAAACTGGCACAACTGATGAGGCAGGTGCAAATCTTTTATTTGGTGCTCGTCATGCGCTTACGGAGACAAGCGAAGCGACAATTGTCGGTGTGGTCATGGGGCAGTCTGAGAGAACCGTATTATACGAAGAAGCCCGATTGCTCTTGCAAAGCGCCTACCAAGGATTTGGTTTTGTAGAAGTTCTTGAAGAGGGTGCAGTTGTCGGGGCATATCAAGCACCTTGGATGGATGAGCCTGTACCAATAGTCTCATCAGGTGGTGCAGTTGTACCGGCTTGGACTGGTGCTGATATAACGCCCACTGCTGAATCCGAGTCGCTAGAGCCTGGGAATATACCGGGTGAACAAATTGGCACTGCACGTATCCAACATGGCGCAGAGACAACAGTGGTTCCGCTAGTCACGCAAGGTGCTGTCCCTGAGCCATCGTTCTGGTGGAAGGTCAAGAACGTCTTTTCTTACTAAGCTAGAATAAACGGCTAGATAAACCTGCTGCAATTATCAGTTATGGCTATGTTGATGGCGGTAAAGGTGCCACCAAACACCTCGAGGACATCCTTGATTATCCCAAGATGGATGTAGTAGGAGGTCCAGTCAATATTCAGCTGACACCAGATATATTCGATGAATCTGACGTGGTCAAAGATCCTGATAACAGCTTTGCATTCTACGAGTCAAATATTAGGCGTGCTATCAGCCATATTGCAGAAAACAAAATGTAGCCTCACAGCTGAGTAGTACATCATTGATCATTGGCTACATACTAAACCCGACAATCTATAGTTTGTCGGGTTTATTTATTTGCCGCACTGTGCACTAGGCAACCTGCTTTTGCTAAGATGGATTTACGTAGTAAAATAAGTAAACGATTATGAAAAAAAGTTTCACCGAATTTATCAAACCACAACTTGTGATGTTTATTGCGTTCGTCCTTTCTATGACGGCTGCCTATTTATTGGTAGCTCACTTCCAGCACACTATATTGCGTGCTTGGATTGGTGCAACCACTCAAACCAGTCAATTGGAATTAAACGATGAAGTAGCGGCTATCACACCAACCTACGCAGCAAATCAAACAGTAGCAGGGGATGACACCTGTAGCTGTCCGTTCTGCTGCAGCTAAATACTTACTTTTTGCTGTAGTATCATAAAAAATACCGAGGATTTCTCCTCGGTATTTTCTGTTATTCGTCTGTAGCTACAAACGGTATACTCATATTTTCTTGAGTAGTTTATCAATTCTCAGTAACGATGTGTTCGTTGCTGGTGCATACTCATATGCAAGCTTTGACATGAACCCTCCTGCTTTTTTGTTTTTTGGATGTTTGTTTTACGCGAAAAACTAATTATCATTATACATAATTATCTACATTTGTCAAGTAGATGATTGTTTTATAGCGGCAGATATGCTTTAATACTATGGCAGGATCTTACACAGTTAGTAGCAGTGGTAGTTATTGTTCCTTGTTTTGTACAGAACAGACCATGCCAAATGAAAGCAAGACTCGTAAGAGGTCGACCTGTTCGTTACTAATCAAGGAAAAATACATGTATAAGTTATTTGTAGGTGGTTTGCCGTTTAGCACAACTGAAGATGAGCTAAAAGATGCATTCGGTGCTCATGGCACTGTTGCAAGCGCAAAGATAATCACCGATCGTGACACCGGTCGTAGCAAAGGCTTTGGCTTTGTCGAGTTTGAAAACGAAGACGAAGGTAAAGAGGCTGAAAAAGCTATGAACGGCAGCGACATGGGCGGACGATCACTCACCGTGAACGAAGCTCGTCCAATGGAAAAGCGTGAACCACGCCGTGACAACGGTGGCGGTAACCGCAGCAGCTGGTAGTTCATTCTACTTTCTGTAACAAAAACTCCTCTCACTTCGGGAGGAGTTTTTTATTTTATGAAAAAAAAGTGGTAAGATGTCAAGTAGCCCAATAAATAATTCTCGGTAAAATCAATTATGCTATATCAACCGAATCATGAATTTATTACCCGTTCATTGAAGCTTCCAGAGGTGGCAATCACACCAGCGCCAGCCAAGCTGCAAACTGGTTATGCGTATGCTTGTATTGGCTCAGCACTATCGTTGATTGAGCATACGAGGAAATCCGAGGAGCTAGCTACTACTATTCTGACTCAGCACGAAGATAACAAGATCATGTATTCTGCTGTAGACGTAGACAATGGTAGTAAATTATCTTTTGTCTTTGAGGAGATGCACGATGCGGAGCTTCATAAAGATACACTTTCTCTGTTGTGGGTGACTCGTTCATCCAACGCTAGACGAGGGGAGTCTTTCTTGATCGTTCGGAATAGTGAAGTAGTACCTGAACCCCATAGATATACAACGACAAGAGGTTGGCACAAACCCTCAGCTCGAAACATGAAGAAGATATTTCATAGAGGCATGATGCCACTAACGAATAGCCAAAATTTAGCCACCAGAATACCTGTCATACGAAATCAAGACTACGAATATTTTTTACAATCTATGAAGGATTTCGAACAGATAGCGGATTGAGCATCCCAATCTCACTGAGGTCATGAAGCATCATCCATTGACTAATGAAAAAACCCCAACAAGTGGGGTCCTTTCATTGGTAGCAGGGGCGAGAATTGAACCAACATACAATGGTAGACTCTGCCAGTTGGCAGATTCCACCATCTATTATAAAAAATAAAATCTCTGTTGAGATTTGACTATTTTCTGCGACCCATCTGAGGTCATGGGTTTACAAACCTATTCCTCCTGCCAAATAAAAAACCTGGCATAAAGCCAGGCCCTTTATTTGGTAGCAGGGGCGAGAATTGAACTCGCGACCTCAGGCTTATGAGTCCTGCGCTCTAACCATCTGAGCTACCCTGCCATATAGTATTAACTGTTCTGTGAAATGTACTACCACCGAGTAGTTTCATGGTATCAGTTTCAGATAGTTAGAGCGCTATGCGTTTGACTATTTTTGACCTAGCAATCGCCATCTGATCTACCCTGATGTAGTAACAATTTCGTACGGTTTAGAAAAAGTACGAAATCTTTTCTGAACAGGGGGGATTGTAGCATGTTGCAGTGTGTTTATCTAGTGTCTGTACGCCCTCATCGTTATACTGTTGCGTATTATGGACATAGAGCTTAGGCCAGGGAAATTCATCGTAGCGGTTAGCGGAGGAGTTGACTCCATGAGTTTGTTGCATGTTTTGGCCAGTCGATTTGATAGTAAAGCTTATATTTTTACGGTGGCGCATTTTGATCACGGTATTCGAGAGAACTCTAGTGAAGATCGAAAATTAGTACAGAAACATGCTAAACAATACGGCTTGCCGTTCGTGTATGAAACTGGCCAACTCAGCACTCATGCCAGCGAAGAAGAAGCGCGCGACGCTCGCTATGCATTCTTGCGTTCGGTTATGCGAACGACGGATGCACAGGCGATACTAACTGCGCATCACAAAGATGACGCGCTTGAAACAGTAATTTTTAATATGCTTCGTGGAACTGGACGACAAGGCCTGGTGCCATTCACAAGTCAGGTAGACATACATCGTCCACTGGTTGCCTATACGAAGAACGAAATCTACGCCTATGCAAAAAAGCATACACTTCAGTGGCGCGAAGATCAGACCAACCTAGACTCTTCTTTCTCCAGAAACTACATTCGTAATCATTTACTGCCGAGCCTGTCTATCCAAGATCTGAAAGCCCTGAAGGGCTATATTGCCGCAGTGAATGAAGCCAGTCAAGCAATCAACGGAACACTTAACGAATTGCTTGATGATCAACCAGATGTGGGCTTATTGAATCGGTATTTTTTTATATCTTTACCGCATGTTGTCGCAAAAGAAGTATTGACAAATTGGCTGCGTAGACAGGGCGTACGAAGCTTCGACAGAAAAGGTATAGAGCGGCTCACAATTGCGGTAAAGACTGCTGCTAGTGAAACGCGACACGATATCATATCTGGTTATGCATTATCTCTAACCCTAGAAGACGCGACCATAATACCTACTTCAGAAAAAAAGTCCCCAAAAAAGTAGTCATATCAGGTATAATGTTTTCGTCTATGGATAAGAACTCATTTGGGAAGAAGCCGAACAAGAAACCAAACGGCAAAAAGAACTACCGGAATATTGGGTTTTTGGCGTTCTTGGTACTGTTTGGCATTATTTTATTTACTACAACTGGTCAATCACCTGAACTAGAAGAAGCACCACTTTCTGAAGTAGTGCAACGAGCTAATCGAGGCGAGATTTCTCGTATCGAGATCACCGGGAATGAGCTTGTTGTGACTGAGGCTGATGAAGAAGAGCCAACCATTGAATCCGTTAAAGAAGAGGGAACTATCTACGAACAAGGGCTTAATAGCGACATTGATGGGCTTGTCGTTGATCCGCAGTCTGAGTCATCAACTGGTACTATTTTTGCCAACATCGGCATATCATTGTTGCCTGTACTAATAATTGGCGCGTTGATTTTATTCATGTTGCGCAGCGCACAGGGTCAAGGCAATCAAGCCATGAGCTTCGGGAAAAGCAAAGCCAAACTATACGGTAGCGATAAAGAAAAGGTCACATTTGATGATATTGCTGGCTCTGATGAAGCAAAACAAGACCTCCAGGAGGTGGTTGAGTTCCTGAAATTTCCTAAGAAGTTCGAGGCACTCGGAGCAAAAATACCAAAAGGTGTGCTTTTAGTGGGTCCTCCCGGGACTGGTAAGACATTGCTCTCACGTGCAGTTGCCGGTGAGGCAAAGGTACCGTTCTTTAGTATATCTGGATCAGAGTTTGTTGAGATGTTTGTTGGCGTGGGCGCTAGCCGAGTTCGTGATTTATTCTCAAAAGCAAAGAAAAATTCACCATGCATCATCTTTATTGATGAGATTGATGCAGTTGGGCGTCGACGCGGTAGCGGTATGGGCGGTGGACATGATGAACGAGAACAAACTCTGAACCAGATCTTGGTGGAGATGGACGGTTTTGAGCAAGGCACGAATGTTATAGTCTTAGCTGCTACCAACCGGGCTGATGTACTAGACCCAGCCTTACTGCGTCCTGGCCGATTTGATCGCCGTGTAAATATTATTTTGCCTGACCGAAAGGACCGTGAAGCAATCTTGAAGGTGCACTTTAAAAATAAACCAGTCGAGACAGATGTTGACTTGAGTGCGTTGGCCGCTAAGACCGCCGGTACTTCAGGCGCAGATTTGCAAAATATTGCTAACGAATCGTCAATTGTGGCTGCTCGTAATGATCACAAAAAGGTGTCGTCAGCGGATATTACAGAAGCGTTCGAGAAAGTTGCAATTGGCCCGGAGCGGCGCAATAAGATTATGAATGAACACGAAAAAGAGCTGACTGCATATCATGAAGCCGGGCACGCCGTAGTTGGTCATGTGTTGCCTGATAGCGACATGGTGCACAAAGTAACGATTATTCCTCGTGGTGGCACCGGCGGTGTTACCTGGTTTATCCCACCTGAGGATAAGAGCTACCACAGTATTATTGAATACAAAGACGTCTTAGCGCGGATGCTTGGCGGACGAGTAGCTGAGGAGATAGTATATGGTAACGATCGAGTGACAACTGGCGCAGGCTCTGATTTACAAAAAGCTGCCGAGCTAGCTCGAGATATGATTATTAATCAAGGTATGGGTAAAAAATTACGCGACCAAGTGTTTCATGTTGAAGAAGGCACAATGATGGATCGTATGGTGCACGAGAAACAGTATAGTGAAGAAACCGCCAAACTTATCGATGAAGAGGTGGAAGCGTTAGTAACTGAGGCAGCAAAACGTGCTCGCGCTGTCATAAAGGAAAACACCAAGAAGCTTGAAGAGCTCAAGGATGCGTTAGTCGAGAAAGAAACCATCGATGCAGAAGAAGTTATTAAGATTCTTGAAGGCTCAAAAATGCCAAAATCGGCAGCTTTGTACTAGAGTAGATATTTCCAGGTGGATATGTGCCCCCAACCTGCATATAATAGAGCGTAATGAGTATATTTTCGCGCGCCAATAAACGCATTAGTTTCGGCGGCGCAGCCACCCTATTAGTTGCTGTTGCTTTAGCTGGTCAGCTGCTAGGTTTTTTGCGTAATCGTCTTATTAGCGCAAACTTTACCGTGACTGACCCCGGTGCATCGGATGCATTTTTTGCCGCATTTCAGATTCCGGACTTTTTCTTTTATACGATTGCTGCTGGCGCACTTGGCGTTGCTTTTATACCGATACTGTCGGACCGGTTACAAATAGGGGATAGGAAAAGTGTTTGGGAGCTCTCTAGTAGTTTGCTCAATCTCCTCTTGATAATCATGGGCGCAGTGAGCCTTGTAATCTTTGCATTTGCGCGTCCATTAATGCAAGCCTTGGCGCCGAATTTGCCGGCAGAAAACTTTGAGCAGGCAGTTACAATTATGCGTTTAATATCATTAAACCCATTACTTTTCACTGTGTCAGGAATCCTTACCAGTATGCAGCAAATATTTGGCCGCTTTTTCTTCTATGCTGTGGCGCCTCTAACCTATAACTTTGCCATTATCGCTAGCATTTACCTGTTGTCCGATCAGATGGGTATTGTTGGTCTTGGGGTCGGTGCATTGGTGGGTGGATTTATGCAGCTCGGTATTGCCTTGCTTGGTTTAGTTGGTCTTGGCTTCCGTTACACACCGACAATTAAGATGAAGAGTAAATCGTTTAAAAAAATCCTTCGACAACTGCCACCTCGATCGCTTGATCAAGGTGTCGATCAAGTAAATAGTGTCGTTGAAGTAAACCGAGCCCAGGCGCTTGGTACTGGTCCGGTTAGTTACTATAATTTTGCTCTCACCTTGATGAATGTACCTATTATGCTACTGGGCCACTCTATAGCTACAGCAGCTTTTCCGCGTCTTTCTGAGCGATTGTCTCAGAACAGACCAGATCTATTCCGAAAGGATTTTCGGAGCATTATTCGGTTAATGATATGGATGACGGTGCCAGTCGTAGTGGTCTCCTACTTTGGCAGAGGCTACTTGGCTCGTCTGATATTTGGTGATGTTGCGCCAGAAGTAGCTTTAATATTTGGTTACTTGACGGTTGCCATATTTTTTCGGGTTATATATAGCATGATTTCGCGTTTCTTCTATGCTCACAAAGATACCAAGACGCCACTGTATACATCAGTGCTGGCAATTACTTTGAATATATTTTTGGCGTTCACCCTAGCCCGTCCTGAGGCATATGGTATATCCGGATTAGCCATGGCGCAATCAATTACAGCGACGTTTGAGGTTGTCGTGCTTGGCTCAATCATGGTTATGCGTGATAAAAAGATAATCAACAGTACTTTTTGGCTTGGGCTGACTAAGATCGCTTCAGTGACTGGCTTTAGTGTTCTGACGGCTTATATTATGCTCTCATTCTTACCGCTACAGATAAGTGATCGCGGTCTGGTTACGCTTGGATCAAAGCTAACTGCCATAAGTGGCGCGACTATAGGTGTACATATATTTGCCTCGGCATTATTTGGGCTAGAAGAGGCCAAGATGACGTTGTCTCACGCAAAACGTCTAATTTGGCGGCCGATAAAACTCTAGCTACGCATCAGATTTTCTTATATACATCACCCCTGTTATACTGATGGCTGTATGAAGAGAGAGCAATCAAATATCCGAAACTTCTGTATTATTGCGCATATTGATCATGGCAAATCAACGCTCGCAGATCGCATGCTTGAGCTGACTGGTACAGTTGAAAAACGAGCTATGAAAGAGCAGGTGCTCGATAAAATGGACTTAGAGCGGGAAAAAGGTATAACGATTAAACTAGCACCTGTTCGGATGCAGCACAAAGAACATCAGCTAAACTTGATTGATACACCTGGCCATGTCGATTTTAGTTATGAGGTGTCACGAAGCTTGCAGGCGTGCGAAGGTGCGTTGCTTGTAATTGACGCAAGCCAGGGCATCCAGGCGCAGACACTCGCGAACGTATACTTGGCCATGGAGGCAGACCTCACGATTATTCCAGTACTCAACAAAATAGACCTTCCAGCGGCTGACGTAGAAAGAGTGAGCCGAGAAATCATAAGTTTACTTAGTTGTAAAAAAGAAGATATTCTACTTGTCTCGGCAAAGAATGGTGTTGGCATTGACCAGGTTCTCGATAGGGTGATTGATCTTGTACCGCCACCAACCGGTAAACCGGACCAACCTTTACGTGCTTTGATATTCGATAGCTATTATGACGATTATCGCGGAGTGATTCTCTACGCGCGTATTATTGACGGTAGCTTGATAAAAGAAGCGCCACTACGAATGATGGCAACAGGGGCTGAGGGCTTAGCGCTTGAGGTCGGCACGCTTTCACCAGGCATGACGCCGAATAAGCAACTTGAAACCAGCGAAATTGGCTATATTGTTACCAATCTGCGTAGCACTAGAGAAGCGAAAGTTGGTGATACTATTACCAATGCGAAAAAACCTGCCAGCACTGCCTTGCCAGGCTATAAGCACGTGAAGCCATTTGTGTATGCTGGTTTATTCCCCGAGAGTAACGAAGATTACCAAGATCTTAAAGATGCTATTGAAAAATTAGCGTTGAGCGATTCAGCGCTACAGTTTACGCCAGAGAATTCACCAGTCCTTGGCTTTGGCATGCGTGTTGGATTTTTGGGTTTGCTTCACATGGACATAGTGCGTGAACGACTTGAGCGTGAGTATGATTTATCGTTGATTACTACAACGCCATCGACTGATTATCAAATAACTATGGAAGATGGATCAGAGCTAGAAATAAAATCGGCAACTGACTTACCTGACCCGGCGCAAATCAAAGAAATACGTGAGCCTTGGGTTCGAGGTGAAGTTGTTGTGCCGAAAACTTACGTCGGTGAAGTAATTCAACTTATTGCTCGCAAGCGTGGCGTACAGAAAAACATTAGCTATATGGACGCAGAGTTAGCCCTGATTGCCTTTGATGCGCCACTAGCCAACCTGCTAACAGATTTTTACGATCAGCTGAAAAGCGTCACCAGTGGGTTCGGCTCCTTTAACTATGAGCTGTCTGGGTATTATGCCGAAGATTTAGTTAAATTGGATTTTTATGTCGCTGGTGAGCGAATTGATGCCCTGAGCACCATGGTGCACAGCACCGAGGCAGAACCATTAGGAAGAGAGACGGTTACTAAGCTCAAGGATGTTATTCCAAAACAGAACTTTCAAGTAGCTCTACAGGCAGGGATTGGCGGCCGGATTATTGCCCGAGAGAACTTGAAAGGTTTTCGTAAAGATGTGACAGCGAAATTGTACGGTGGTGACGTTACTCGCCGCAAGAAGTTGCTTGAGAAGCAGAAGAAGGGGAAGGCACGTATGAAGCGGTTTGGAAAAGTAGATATCCCATCAGAGGCGTTCACGGCGTTGTTAAAGCGAGAATAAAATACCCCAAACACTTGCATGCCTGGGGTACATATCTCAAGCTTTTTGTTTGCTTATTATTCTAGCGCATACGTCAACGACATGCAAAGGTTGTATTTCTGTACTATCTGTCCACTCTACTATAGACTAGCTGCATGAATGAGTTACAAAAACTCAGTGAATTCCAACAATTGCTTGCAGACTACCACGTATCAAGTCAAGCCAAAGAAACGCTACACAATACCCGACTGGTATTATTGGCTGCGCCAACTTCCAGCGGTCGCAATACAATTATTCATCAGCTACTTACCTCGGGAGAGTACTACTTTGTCGTGTCCGATACGACACGAAAGCCTCGCATCAATAACGGCGTCAAAGAACAAGACAGTGTCGAATACTGGTTTCGGAGTGAGGATGCTATGCTGCAGGATATTAAGAAAGGTTTGTTTCTTGAGGCAGCAGTCATACATAATCAACAGGTTTCTGGTATTAGCATCCGCGAGTTAGAAAAAGCCAAAGACAGCAACAAAGTAGCAATAACTGACATAGAGATAGTTGGCGTCGATAGTGTATTGGCTGTTAAGCCAGATACAACGGTATTTTTTGTGATTCCGCCCTCGTTTGATGAGTGGCATGATCGACTAGCTCAACGAGGTAAGATGCATGATAACGAACTAAAGAGGAGGATGCAGAGTGCTTGTGAAGAGTTCCGACATGCTCTTGAGAATGACCACTACACCTATGTCATAAACGATGAGCTTGCCAGCGCAGTCGAACGTATCCAGCAGGTGGTTTTTAGTGGCTATCAAGAGCCAAATTATCAACATGCAGCCCGGCAAGTTGTTGAACAGCTACTAGTTGATACAGAAAAATTTCTCACAAGGTTATAAATGTGTTCAGTTTGGCGAGAGCTTCTAGCACTCTTGACCTTTGACTGCTAGAGCGATACACTTGCAGCAGATAATGGATAGCAGTATGACCCCACGACAAGCAAAGATTCTTGGCGCTATAGTTGAGCAATACGCAGAAGTAGCCAGCCCAGTTGGTTCGAGCTTGCTTGCTAAAGCCTTTGGCGTTTCCTCGGCTACCATACGAGCTGAGATGGCGCTTTTAGAAGAAGCTGGCTATATCCATCAGCCGCACACGAGTGCTGGTCGCGTACCAACCGACAAAGGATACCGTTATTATGTGAATAAAGTAACTGACGCTGACGACCCTCAGCAAATTCAAGGACGCGCTGAGCGAGCATTATCAGCTCGAGTAAGTGGTGGTGGTGAGGCGGAGCGTACTATCCGTAATGCAGTTGATACGATTGTTGAGCTAACCCATAATCTTGGGATAGCAACCATCGGGAAGCAGTTGTACATGAGCGGTCTATCGAATCTATTCGGCCAACCAGAATTTATTAGTGGTAGCCAGGCAAAGCAGGTGGCTATATTGCTCGATAATCTCGAGCCATGGTTGAAAGAAGCTGCACCAAATAAACCCTTAAACGTGTATATTGGTCGCGAAAATCCAATTGGTCGTTCAGCCGGCTGTTCATTAATTATTAGTAAATTTCGCAGTCCGTTTAGCGACAGTAGTTATATAGGTGTGATCGGCCCAACTCGGCAGAGTTACCGTGATGTTATGACATTGGTTCGTCACGCCGGTGAGGTATTAGAGGAGGAATTACATGAGTAAAAAAGATCAGCAAGAAAACCCGCAAGCACAAAAGCAAAAAAAGGCTGACAAGAAAAGCAATAAGCATGCTGATCTAGATAGCCTGTCTCAGCAAATTGAAGAGCTACAAGAGTCGTTGAAGCGGGAGCGAGCAGACTCTGAGAACATTCGTCGCCGTCACGAAAGTCAATTATCTGAGCTAAAAACTTACGTAACCGCTGATGTAATTAGGAGTTTGTTGCCAGTTATCGATAACATTGAGCGAGCAAAGCAGCATGTACCAGAAGACTTGGCTGACAACCAGTACGTTAAAGGCGTAGAGGGTGTCATTAAACAATTTGCAACGACGCTAGAAAAGCTTGGCGTTGAGCGTATTGCTACACAAGGGGAAGAGTTCGATCCAGAGCTTCATGAGGCTGTGAGTATGGATGACTCAGATGGTGGCAGTAAAGAAATTATCACTAATGAGCTGCAAACTGGCTACAAATTAGGCGGTCATATTATTAGGCATGCCATGGTTAACGTAAAAACCAATAAAAAATAACTTAGCACTCTTGACTATAGAGTGCTAATGTCTGTATGCTAGAATAGTATTAGCACTCTACTTCGCTTATTGCTAATAATAGAACAAGTCATAGGATAAAAGGAGATATATAACAATGGGAAAAATTATTGGAATTGACCTAGGTACAACTAACTCAGCTATGGCAGTCATGCAAGCTGGTAAGCCAGAGATTGTCGCCAACTCAGAAGGAAACCGTACCACACCAAGCGTGGTCGCGTTAAATAAAAACGATGAACGGTTAGTTGGTCAAGTGGCTCGACGTCAACAGGTTACGAACTCAAACAACACAATTTATGAAGTGAAGCGTTTGATCGGTCGCCGCTGGGAAGACAAAGAAGTTCAGCGCGATATCAAACTTATGGGTTACGAGATGGTCAAGAGCGGCAACGGCGTTAAGGTAAAGATGGGCGACAAAGAATATAGTCCAGAAGAAATCAGCGCAATGATTCTTGGCAAACTAAAGGCTGACGCAGAAAGCTTCCTTGGCGATACTGTCAGCGAAGCAGTTATCACTGTGCCAGCTTACTTCAACGACGCTCAACGCCAAGCTACGAAAGATGCTGGTAAGATTGCTGGATTAGAAGTAAAACGCATCATTAATGAACCAACCGCAGCTGCACTGGCATATGGACTCGATAAAAAAGAAGGCAATAAAGACGAAAAGATTGCTGTCTACGATCTCGGTGGTGGTACGTTTGACGTATCAATCCTCGAGCTTGGTGATGGCGTATTTGAAGTGAAGTCAACCAACGGTGACACACACCTTGGTGGTGCAGACTTTGACCGAGCCGTCGTTAATTATTTTGTTGCTGCGTTCAAAAAGGAACATGGTCTGGATATTAGTGATGACAAGGCTGCTATGCAGCGGTTGCGTGACGAGGCTGAGAAGGCAAAAATTGAACTTTCGACCACCAACGAGATAGATATTAATCTGCCATTCCTAACAGCTGATTCGGACGGTCCTAAGCACTTTGAACACAAGCTTACTCGAGCCAAGCTCGAAAGCTTAGTCAACGATCTTATTGATAAAACTGAAGAGCCCTGTAAAAAAGCACTCAAAGATGCTGGTATTAAGGCGAGTGAAATTGACGCCGTTGTACTGGTTGGCGGTATGACACGTATGCCATCGGTTCAGCAAAAAGTTGAGAAGATTTTTGGCAAAGAGCCGATGAAGGGCGTAAACCCAGATGAAGTTGTCGCAATTGGTGCAGCTATTCAAGGAGGCGTTTTGCAAGGTGACGTCAAAGACGTGCTTCTGCTTGATGTTACGCCGTTATCGTTGGGTATTGAAACGCTCGGTGGTGTCGCAACCAAATTAATCGAGCGGAATGCAACTATTCCGACCAGCAAGAGCGAGACATTTTCTACTGCGGCAGATAATCAGCCTCAAGTCGAAATCCATGTCGTGCAAGGTGAGCGTGAAATGGTAGCTGATAATAAGTCACTAGGACGCTTTGTGCTCGATGGAATTCCATCTGCACCACGAGGTGTGCCGCAGATTGAAGTAACCTTCAATATTGATGCGAATGGTATCTTAAACGTTACAGCAAAAGACAAAGGTTCTGGCAAAGAGCAGAGTATTACCATCCAAAACAGCGGAAATCTTGAGAAAGATGAAGTTGAGAAGATGGCTAAGGATGCTGAAGCGCACGCTGAAGAAGACAAGAAAAAACGAGAGTCTATTGAGGCTCGTAACGTGCTCGACAGTGCTATATACCAAGCCGAGAAGCTCAAGACTGACAACAAGGATAAGATTTCTGATGATGACAAAAAGGTAATTGATGAAGCTATGGAGTCAGCTAAAAAAGTGCTAGATGACGAGAAGGCAGACAAAGATGCGCTTGAGGCTGCGGCGAAGGAATTGCAAGAGAAAATCATGCCGATCGGTGCGAAGATGTATGAGCAGGATAAACCAGATGATGAAGCCAAAGATGATGCAGAGAAGCAAGAAGACGGTCCAGTTGAGGGCGAAGTTGTCGACGATGACAAATCAGATGACGATAAGAAAGATTCTGACAAGAAGAAAAAAGGCAAGAAATAGCCAGAAAGCGAGCCAATCATGCAGGAGGCAATAGATGATTTACGGGCAGCACTTGATCAGATGAACCGATCGCTCAAGCTGATTGCTGAGCATGAAGAGCAGCAGACCCAGTTGCTTGAATCAATCAACGATAGACTCAAGAACGTAACTGGCTAGACAGCCGCGCAAAAATAAGCTACGGTGCAGAAGATTCAAATGATATATACATATAGCAAGGTTGATTATGTCAAAACGTGACTACTACGAGGTGCTTGGCGTTTCGAAAGATGCCAGTGCAGATGAGATTAAGAAAGCATTCCGTAAAAAAGCGGTAGAATATCATCCTGATCGCGGTGGTGACGAGACCAAGTTCAAAGAAGTGAATGAGGCGTATGAAACACTAAAGGACCAGACCAAGCGTCAGCGCTATGATCAGTTTGGCCACGCTGGTGTTGGTGGCTCAGCCGGCGGTGGTGATCCATCTGCAGGGTTCGGTGGCTTTGGTCAGGGGCAAGAAGCTCACTTTGACTTCGGTGACATGGGTTTTGGTGACATCTTCAATAGTTTTTTCGGTGGTGGCGCTGGCGGCGGCAAGCAGTCACGACGCAATCGTGGTCGCGATGTCGAAACGGAGCTCGAGCTTTCATTCGAAGAGGCAGTTTTTGGAACTGATGCTAAGGTATCGATAACACTGGATGATATCTGTAGCCACTGCAAAGGAACGACAGTGGAGCCTGGCCATGAGCTAGAAACTTGTGATGAATGTAAGGGTTCTGGGCAAACAGTCCGTGTGATGCGCACCGTGTTTGGCAATATCCAGCAAGCAGCAGTCTGTCCAAAGTGTGAGGGTCGAGGTAAGGTACCAGAAAAGAAATGTAGTGTTTGTCGAGGAAAAGGTACCGAGTCGAAGAAGCAAGGTATTGACCTGAAGATTCCAGCTGGTGTTGATGATGGCGCGACCATTCGCTTGCGGGAGCACGGTGAGGCGGTTGCTCATGGTGCGAAAGGCGATCTCTACGTCAATATTCGTGTAAAGCCACACAAGAAGTTTACGCGTGAGGGCGATCTTATACTAAGTGAGCAACATATACCGATGATTGATGCTGCTCTTGGAATTGAATTGAAGGTGGACACAGTTGACGGCCCAATAAAGATTAAGATTCCAGCAGGTACTCAATCTGGCACTGATTTTAAGCTGTCTGATCATGGTGTCCCTCATCTCAAGAAAGAGACTCGCGGGCCACACATCGTAACTATCCGTGTTGATACACCGACCAAGCTGAGCCGGAAGCAAAAAGATTTACTTAAATCGTTTCAAGAATCCGGCAAATCATCTCTGTTTAGTTAGCAATAAAAGTAATAGCTATTTTTGTAGTACCGTGGTATAATGTAAATGGACAAGGAAGCTTGTCAGAACATCATCAATTAATCTGCATATTCATGTAGTGTAGGCAATGATCTCTAGGGCTGTATTTGGTCGCTTGGTCTTAGAGGGAGTCAGTAGCGAAACCGGACACTGCACTCTAATTTACATAGGGTGTCGCACTAGCTGTCCCCTTCGCGCGTAAGCGTTTGAGGGGATTTTTTTATGTGAGGCGCACTACGTGGATGTTGCACCGTCCCGTTCTGGAAAACGGGGGAGGTCACGCCATGCGTAGTGCGTCATTTTTATGTCGAACTTGCCGCGGTCTGCTCATAACCATCTTGCTTCTGAGCATAATGGTAATGAGTAATGCGCCAGTTCAGGCTGCATCGATACCACAACAACAAACAGTACAGCGAACAAACCAAGAGCGAAAAACCGCTGATTTAACCGATCTTATTGTAGACGAGCGTTTGAGCCAGTCTGCACAGCAGAAAGCTGAGCATATGTTAGAGCATAACTATTGGAATCATAATGCGCCAGATGGTACAACACCGTGGGTGTTTATTGAGCAAGCAGGTATCGAATATGAAGCAGCTGGCGAGAACTTAGCGCGAGGTTTTTACAGTGTAGAGTCAATGGTCGAGGCATGGATGGGTAGTCCAATGCATCGGGCTAATATTCTCAATAAGTCGTTCACTCACGTCGGTATCGGTACGGCTACCGGCACGCTAGAGGGGGTTGAAACAACTGTTGTAGTAGCACATTATGCTTGGCCAACAGATTCGGCGAATGTACAAGGCGCTTCTAGCCTGGTTAATGAGGCGAAGATTGACTCACATGTTATTGAATCCATCGGTCGAAGGCTCTATCTTAACTGGGAGCGGTTATTACAGAGAGTTCATATAGCTATTCAGCCAGCCCAAAAACTACTGACGTAGTTTTGCAATAAGCGTTATAATTGACAGTGTAGTATGCAACAGTCACCACAATCTGGATTTGTTTTGTTGATAGCGAGCCTAGTGCTACTTTTGGTAGCTTTTATAATCTTAGTCTTGCATCGGCTAAATAGCGTGCCTATATATTGACAATTTGCAAAAATAATGATAGGATAGTATCCTTCGGGTCATCTACATATGAGTAAAGATACACAACACAAAATACTTGCTGCCTTTGAGGAAATTACCTTTCCTGAGTTTGATATGAACCACGTAAAAGCCAAAATTGATACTGGCGCGTATTCTGGGGCAATTCACTGTACTCGGATCCATGAAGAACAAGAGGATGGTACCGGAGTTTTGTACTTTTCACCGTTCGATCATCCTGAACTTATAAAGAAAACGACTGCATATAAAAAGCGTATGGTTCGCAGCTCGAACGGCACGACACAACAACGTTTTTTCATAGATACACGCATTATTATTAAGGGGGTCGAGTACCCAATTCATATTAGCTTGGCCGATAGGAGTGAAATGCGTTGGCCAGTACTTATTGGCAGGCGGTTCTTAAAGACCAATCAGTTTTTAGTTGACGTTCGTAGTCACTCTCACGTATCGTAAGCGAGTTAGAAAGGTTATAGATATGAAAATAGTTATTTTATCCAAAGGACCAGGTAATGTATCTACCAAACGAATGGTTTCGGTTGCAAAAGAGCGAGGGCATGACGTTGAAGTAATCGACTACTTGCGCTGTTACGCCAGTATTGAGAAGAATAATCCATTAGTAAGCATTGATGGAGTAGACTTGAGCAATATTGACGCAATTGTGCCACGTATCGGCAGCTCATTTACTCGCTACGGCAGTGCGATCGTACGCCAGTTTGAGATGCAGGGTGTTTTCACCACAACGAGCTCAATAGCACTGGTTCGTTCACGCGATAAACTGCGCAGCATGCAGCTATTAGCACGGGCTGGGGTTGGCATACCGAAGACAGTATTCTCACGCGGTATGAACACGAATGTTGAGGATTTACTTGAAGATCTCGGGGGTATGCCAGTCGTGATTAAGTTGGCTCGTGGTACGCATGGCAATGGTGTCGTCTTAGCACAGACCAAAAAAGCCGCTAAATCAGTGTTGCAGGCCTTTTATCTCATGGATGATGACGGTACCAACATCTTATTGCAGGAGTTTATTGAAGAAGCGTCAGGCACAGATATTCGAGCCTTTGTAGTTGGCGGGAAAGTGGTAGCCAGTATGCAGCGAAAGAGTCTGGATGATGACTTTCGTTCCAACCTTCATCAGGGTGGTTCTGGTACGCCGGTGAAGTTGACAGATGAAGAGCGAAAAACTGCCCAAAAAGCAGCTCGTTCTATGGGGCTATCGTTGTGTGGTGTAGACATGATGCGCTCAGACCGTGGTCCACTTGTACTTGAAGTGAACGCCAGCCCTGGTTTTGCTATCGAGGAAGTTACTGGACGAGACGTTGCTGGTAGAATCATTGACTACATTGAGCTAAATGCGAAAGGTAAGCGTCGTCGCGACCGTGTGGGGGCATAACTCTCGACTACTAACTGTTACATTTTTCGTTGTTGGCGTGTTGGTATGTGTCGCAGCTGCTTTTATCCTCTTGCAGGACAACGGTAATCGAATCGCTCTGGAGCAGCCTACTTCCTGCACACCGCTAGGCGCCGAGCAGACCTGTATACAGCTTGAGGTGGTCCGTAATCGGGATGATCATCGCCGAGGCTTGTCAGGCCGGCAAAGCTTGGCAGAAGATGCCGGCATGTTGTTTGACTTTACGGAGGAGGGCACTCGGTGTATGTATATGCCGAACATGAACTTCGCGATTGATATTATTTGGTTGAGCGATGAACACGAAGTCGTAGATGTAATGAGTGACATCATACCAGAGACCTACCCGGAACGGTTTTGTGGCGCTGAGCCAGCGCGGTATGTTATCGAGGTCAATAGCGGCGTAGTCGATGAGTCTGACGTGGAAGTTGGTCAGGTGATCGAGCTGTAACTTCTTATGGTAAGATTAGGCAATGGAAGCGTACGTTATTCTCGGATTCTTGTTCGGTTTTCCGTTATTGATTGGTGGACTGTTTCGAGTGAACACGTCGCATCTGTTCGTAAGTATACTGGCTGCCGAGATATTGGAGCGTTATTTTGCAGACGAGGCTATTTTAGTACTGACGCCGTTTATTTCAAGTGAGATTGTTTTGAGCTACGTTGGCTTTGCGATGCTTATTTTGCCAGTTATTCTGACGGGAATATTCTTACATGGTAGCTTAAGTAGAGCGAAAACATTGCTACATCTTGTACCGTTTATATTATCCGGCATCGTGTTTTCTGCCTTTGCAGCGCCGATATTACCAGAAGCTATACAGGCGGAAATTGCGAGCGTACCAGTTGGCGATATATTACTTGATTCAGCTCAATTCATTGTTGGCGTAACAGTGTTGCTTCAGCTATTTGCGCTGTGGTTTTTGACCAAATCGAAGAAAGAAAGCAAGAAAAAACACTAACTAACAGATACGAATGGTTGACTTTCTGTCAAAAATCACGATAATGTGAGGGGTTATTTGACAATTTTCATGGCTTTCCAGGTTTGTGTGCTCGGATGATATACAAGGCACCGATAAGGAGCGACCGCAGCTGTAGTATCTCTACAGTGAGGACGAACCGCAATCAAGGTAACGAAGTAGATCGTCGAGAGCCACTAGAGGGTTCAAGCATTGCTTGAAGAAGTGTGGTGGCGGCACACAGACCTGGGGGTCCATAGCTCAGCTGGTTAGAGCACCTGCCTTTTAAGCAGGGTGTCGTGGGTTCGAGCCCCACTGGACCCTCCAAACAAAGAACTCCCTTTTTCGGGAGTTCTTTGTTTGGCAAGGTTTGGTGGCTCGGTTCCACTACGTAGATTTTGCTTTAGCAAAATCTCACGCAAGAGCTTGCTCTGAGTAAGTCTGAACGGAAGTAACTCCACGCGAAAGCCTGAGAGTGTTGCCTCACTGCTTTTACTTAGCTTCAACACCCAACAGTTTCTCGAGGCGTTTCTCGATAGACCCAGGATGACGGCCAAATTCCTTCGATAGCTTTTTTATGTCGCTATCTATTTGAAATAATTTTATGAGTGTTTCGTCATCTTTGGTTCGCCATGGGCGATAGGCGTTCGGGTATTCTTGGCGCATCTTCTCAAGTTTTTGCGCCCAGTTGCCGGTTTTATTTTGTGTTTTTGGTGGTCGTTTTTTTCGTTCTTCCTCAGCTTTTTGCCAAGCATCGATGACCTTTTGATGGTTCCGGTGGGTCACTTCACTCGTTGAGCGTAACGTAACATCTATCTCGCGGGCATACGGGCTGGTTCGTAATGCCATATTGTTAATACCATCTAGGGTGAGGTTATCAAGGCTGCGCACGCGGGAAAGCGCGACGTAACCCATACCCTCAACAAAAGCTTTCGATAAGTCTATTTGCGCGGCATCAAGAGTCATGCCTTGGCTTTTGTGCACAGTTATTGCCCAGGCAAGGCGAATAGGGAGTTGGGTGAGCCCGGCTCGCTTTTTATCACCGTCTCTTAGTTCCCAAGCCTCTGGACCAACAGTAATCGTCCTGCCGTTTAAAAGTCGTACAATCGGATAGTCGGTCTCTGGTTCAAAATCAACCACAGTACCTAAGCTGCCGTTGACGTATTTTTTCTCTTGGTTATTTTTAATACACATAACACTCGCGCCGAGTTTAAGCTGCAGGGTTTCTGAGGCGAGGCATGACCGTTTGAGCTGCTCAACATAACGAGCGCCTCCAGTTGTGCTCATCTCATAGCTATGGAGGTCACCGTCGAGCTGCTGGAGTTTTTTCTGGTTAATGGCGTCAACATCTACATTTGTTGTTAATAGTCGAGTAACGCTCTGAGAATCATCCAAGGGAGTCTCTCGAGCTCGGAGTCTGTCGAGTTGTGACCGCATGAGGCTACCCTCACGGATACCGTTCAATATATCGGTATAATACTGATCGTCAGCTTGTCGGTATTGTTCGTGCAGATAACAAACTTCAAATGAGCCTTCTTGCCACGCCTGCGATTCAGTAACAAAGCCTCCATATCGGCTATCACCACGGTTGATCGGTGGTAACTGAAAAAAATCACCACAGAGTATAACCTGTACGCCGCCAAATGGTTCATCTGAATCTCGTGCTTCACACATAGCTTGGTTGATTAGATCAAGCCGGAAGTCATGTAGCATACTTATCTCATCAATAATAAGTACGTCAGCTTTGTTGATAAGTTCTCGCCGTTGCTTGCTTAAATTCTTGCCAAACGATTGCGGTAATTCGTCTTGAATACCAATACCTGCCCAAGAGTGGATCGTATTGCCGTTTAGGTGAGTTGCGGCAAGCCCGGTGGTAGCGGTAATTGCAATGTGTTTACCCTCAGCCTTACCGCGCTGGATAAATTGATTTAAGACATGTGTTTTACCGGTACCAGCAGCACCGGTAAGCAAGGTTGATACACCACTCTCAAGAATAGCTAGCGCGTCTCGTTGAATCATTACATCTAGTATAGCAGTCGGTGATTGTTTGCGGTGAGGCTGTTTTTATTTATTTTTTCTTTTTGTTTCGCTTGTTGCTGTCAAGCTCGCGTTTTCTAAGTCGTAGATTTTCTGGTGTAACTTCCAGTAGCTCATCATCTTCGATAAAATCAATTGCTTGCTCCAGACTCAAGATAGTTGGCGGAGTAAGCTGCACGACGCCATCGCTTGAGGAGCTTCGCATGTTGGTTAGGTGTTTTGCCTTACAGACATTCATGTCCATATCTTCTTGGCGCTTGTTGAGCCCTACAATTTGTCCAGCATAGACTTTCTCACCGGCATCGATAAAGACGGTACCGCGCTCACCGGCCATTTCCAGTGCATAAGGTGTGGTGGCGCCAGTTTCGTGCGCAACGAGTACGCCATTACGTAGTTGACTTAGGGCACTGCCAAGTGGTTGATAGCCATCCATCAAGCTGCTCATAATGACCGTTCCCTTTGTATTGGTCAGCAGGGTATTACGTAGGCCAATCAGTGCTCGTGTTGGGATACGGTAGGTAAGCTTGGTAGTGCCTTTATTGTTTGATGATTGCGATTGTAACTGGGCTCGTCGTGCACCGAGCTCCATTTGGATTGTGCCTATGTGCTCCTCAGGTACTTCAATAAACAATTCTTCTACTGGTTCTTGCTCGACACCGTCTATCTCCCGGGTTATGACGTGCGGTCGCCCGACTTCAAACTCATAGCCTTCTCGGCGCATTGTTTCAATCAAGACACTTAAGTGCAGCTCGCCACGACCAGCAACTACAAAGCCAATGCCGTCATCCTCAACTTGTAGCCCGATGTTTGTCTCGAGTTCTTTGTTTAGGCGATCACTGAGTTGTCGGCTAGTTGAGAACTTTCCTTCAGTTCCTTTGAAGGGAGACGTATTTGGGCCAAGGTATATTTTTAGCGTCGGTGCCTCAACTTCCATAATCGGTAAAGCATCTGGATGTTCACTGTCGGTAATTGTTTCGCCGATCTGCGCCTCTGCAATGCCTGTTAGTGCCACGATATCTCCTGCGACACCGCCTGGCACCTCAAAGCGGTTCACGCCGTGACTCATGTATACGCCATCTACCTTTGCTTTATTGGTGCTGCCATCTTTCTTGCACAATGCTACCGCATTACTTGGTTTAATGGCGCCACGAGAAATACGTCCTATGGCATATTTTCCCTTAAAACTATCCCAAGCTAGCGCAGTTACAAGCATCTGAAATGGTTGGTCTGGATCGACACTTGGAGCTGGTACATGTTTAGTTATTGCCTCAAACACAACGTCTAAATTGGCGTCTTCGTTACTGTCTGCTGGCGGCGTTTGCCATGCTTTTCCATCACGAGCTATCGCATAATACAGCGGGTACTGCAATTGATCTTCGTCGACGGCGAGTTCGAGGAATAAATTCGCCAGTTCATCTTCTACTTCAGCTATACGATTACCAGGTTTATCTATTTTGTTGATAATGACAATTGGCTTGAGATGGTTTAGTAGCGCTTTCGCCAAGACAAATTTAGTTTGTGGCATTGGGCCTTCTTGTGCATCAACTACAAGCAGACACCCATCAGCCATATTAAGTGTGCGTTCGACCTCACCAGAAAAGTCGGCGTGTCCAGGGGTGTCTATAATATTTATACGGTAATCGTCGTGCTGAACAGCTGTGACTTTTGCTGTGATAGTGATACCTCGTTCGCGCTCCTGATCATTGCTGTCCATAATCAGTTCTTGCTCCATCTCAGCTTGGTTATCTCGGAATGTCTGAGATTGCTTTAGTAGGCCATCTACCAGGGTTGTTTTACCGTGGTCAACGTGTGCAATAATTGCAATATTGCGAATTTTTTTGGCGTCTTGGTTCTCTGAAATCATTCCGTATCCTTGCAGGGTGATCAAACCCCTGTTCATTAAAAAAGCGCTTATACGACTGAAAAGCGCTTGCTTCTTATCTAATTTGAATATAATTATACCATATTGATGCTTTTATAGTGCCGGCGGCGCGACTTAGTCTTCACGTAATCAGTGTACATGCTATACTAACAGATGAATATACACCACAAAGAACCAGTGAGGATATATGTCAGGACACAGTAAATGGGCCAAAATTAAACGCGGCAAGGCAGCAGAAGATGCCAAACGCGGTGCGATATTTACTAAACATGGCAACGCTATAGCAATTGCAGCTGGTGACGGAGCTGATCCTGATATGAATTTTGCGCTTCGATTGGCTGTAGATAGGGCGAAAGCCGTCAACATGCCAGCTGCTAATATTCAGCGATCAATCGACCGCGGTAGCGGTAAGCTGGGCGGCGAACAAATTCAAGAAGTGATGTACGAGGGGTATGGCCCTGGCGGCGTCGCTATCATTGTAGCGGCAGCGACGGATAATATTAATCGAACATATCCAGAGGTAAGAACTGCGTTCTCCAAACACGGCGGTAATATTGCCGAAAAAGGCGCCGTCGCTTTCCAGTTTGAACAAAAGGGTGAAATTCGCATCAAAGGAACTAGTGACGAAATAATGCTACAAGCCATTGAAGCTGGCGCTGAGGATGCACAAGAGGACGATGACGAACTCGTTGTATATACCGATCCGAAAGAATTTGCCAAAGTTCGCGATAGCCTAAAAGATGCCGGGCTGCAGATTAGTGAAGCACAGTTGACCTATTTGCCAACAAACACGGTAGAAATAGATGACGAAAAGACAGCCGGTAAGGTCATGCGCTTGATGGAGGCGCTTGATGATCTGGATGATGTAAGCGATACGTATGTCAACTTTTCATTTGCCGATGGCATAGACTTGTAAAGGTCATGAGAATTATTGGCATAGATCCTGGAACTAGCATTCTCGGCTTTGGCGTGATCGATAGTGAGGGTCAAAAGAAAACCATGGTTGATGCTGGCGTCATCACCACCAGGGCACATCAGCCACTCGATGAGCGATTACTGGAGATATATCAATGCATCACGCAGGTTATTGAAGAGAATAAGCCCGAGGTAATGGTGATAGAGAAGTTGTTTTTTGCGCAAAATGTTACGACAGCAATAAGTGTCAGTCACGCTCGCGGCGTCGTTATGTTGGCAGGGAAGCAGGCTAACTTAAAATTGGTAGAGTTAACACCGCTGCAAATAAAGCAATCATTGACTGGCTATGGCCGAGCTACCAAGAATCAGATACAGCAAATGGTGCAGACCATGTTGAAGCTTCAGGCTCTACCTGAACCAGATGATTGTGCCGACGCCTTAGCTGCTGCCTTGTGCTATGAAGGTGATAAACTAATAGCATGATAGCAACGTTACGTGGAGTTGTAGCAGAAATAGAGACAGACCGTGTGGTGTTGGAGTGCGCTGGCGTCGGGTATGGACTGATCGTAACTGGTGCCGATCATGGTTTACTACAATCTGGCAAAGAAGCCCAAGTCTATGTGCACGAACACATAAAAGAGGACGCCCATGATTTATTTGGCTTTTTAGCAAAAGATACAAAGCGATTGTTCGAGCAGCTCTTAACAGTAAAGAACGTCGGCCCAAAGGTAGCTATTGCACTGCTAGACATTGATAAGATAGATGGCGTACGACAGGCAATTGCAGACGGTGATATAAAAACACTACAAACCGCCAAAGGCGTCGGGAAACGAGCAGCTGAACAAATAGTTGTCGAGTTGCGTGATAAAGTTGGACTTAGTTCAGGTGATTCAGCTGACTCGGTTGTCTCTCGAGGGGCGGCAAGCCGGCAACGTAATGATGAGGCGTTCCAAGGGTTGGTAGCACTGGGCTATAGTGACATCGATGCGCTAGAAGCGCTTGCAAATGTTGACCCTGATTTGTCAGTAGAGCAACGTATAACTCAGGCATTGAAACGGTAAAAATCATGGCTATAGATAGAATCGTACAACAATCAGCAAACGACCAGCCAGATGCAAACGAGGAGCAATTCGAGCAAACGTTGCGCCCTCGAACATTCGATGAGTATATTGGTCAGGATAGGCTCAAGAAAAATTTACGATTAGCAATCACTGCTTCTAAAAAACGAGAAGAGCCAGTTGACCATGTCCTCCTCTACGGCCCACCTGGCTTGGGTAAGACCACGATGGCGAGCGTGATAGCCAATGAAATGAACGCACAAATACGAATTACCTCTGGTCCTGCAATTGGCCGAGCCGCTGATCTAGCTAGCCTACTGACCAATTTACAGGATGGCGACATATTATTTATTGACGAAATCCACCGGTTGGGACGTAGTGTTGAGGAGGTTCTCTACAGTGCTATGGAGGACTTCAAGCTTGATATTGTGCTTGGCAAAGGGCCCAGCGCAAAAAGCCTGCGGCTTGATTTACCTCGCTTTACTATTATTGGTGCGACGACCCGGACTGGTGCATTAGCTGCACCTTTGCGCGATAGATTTGGTATTATGCATCGGTTGGAATTCTATACACCTGATGATATACAAAAAATAATTACTCGGTCTGCACAAATACTTGATACGCAAATCCACGATTCTGCCAGTCAAATTATTGCTTCTCGGGCACGATTAACGCCGCGCATAGCCAATAGGCTGCTCAAACGAGTGCGTGACTACGCCGATGTTAACGGTGACGGCATTATAGACACGCCACTGGCTCAAAGTGCTCTCAAGCTACTAGAAATAGATGAGATTGGACTAGATCCAGCCGACAGGCAGCTGATAGATGTTATCATCGATCATCACGGTGGCGGTCCGGTTGGCGTCGAAACGCTCGCGGCTATAACTGGCGATGAGCGTTCGACTATTGAGGACTTTCTCGAGCCGTATCTTTTGCAAATCGGTTTTCTGGAGCGTACTCCTCGTGGTCGGAAGGTAACACGCCGTGCTTATAAGCACGTTGGCAAAACACCAAATCCCCAAACCTCGGACTCATCTCGCTCACAAGAGGAGCTTCTCTAGCGCCATTATTCAGAAAATGGGTTGTCTCTCGCTTCTTTGAAGAGTGCGTCAACTTGTACGTTTTGATCCTGCAGTTCTCGAATTTTATCGACTGCCGCCTTGTCAATCTCTGGCCGATTTGCTGACTCCAGCTGCTCTAGAACAGTCAGCTCATCAGCCTCAACTTGGGTTAGGTTATTTATATGTATTACTAAGTATCCGTAGAGGACGAGATTAGTTATGATAAACAAGAAAGGCATGAAATGGCCCAACTTTTTCATGACCCTTGAGAGGTAATTTCTGATGTGATTAATATCTATATTCATGGCTTTATGTACACCACTAGATTAACAGTAAAGGTCAGTAAACTGCGATTATCTTCATCAGGAATAATAGAAATAGACTGGACCTGTGATGTGCGACGGTTTTGCTCTAGTCTGTCTAAGAATGAAATAAAACGATCATACGTTGTAGGTGACTCAGAAACACCAACCGACATTTCTAGCTCGAGCAACCCCGGTATACCTTGTACTGGCGTAGCTTGCGTTATAACAGATTGAGAACTAGCCTGGGCTGCACCGAGGTTCGAGCTCGGGAACGATACAGTCGACACTGATACACCTGTATCTTGAGCGATGGCGATAACCTCACGTACAGTACGCGCCTGATCTTTTTCTTGCGGAATGATCCTGGTCGCTAATTCTTCTAGTTCGCTGTACTCCTCTACATCTGCTTTTGCTTGGATAAGAGATAATTCCTGCGCTTCAGTTACTTCTTGTTGTACTTTTGCGGTTTGCAGCTCTTCAGAGCTTTCCTCGAGCATTGTCATGCCAAAATAAACTGACACGACGAGCCCAACACTGAGCAATACAGCTAATCCGCAGAATACTTGGTATACTTGTTTGCCACTCACGAGGAAGCTCCTTCAACATCGGCTTGTGCCTCTGGTATAAGCAAGAACTGGCTGTTCTCGCCAAACAAAGCCCGGATAGTTATTTGACAGGGGTATAATGGGTTATCTTCACCTTGCTCGCAACGAACATTAATAATGTCTGAGGACGCAAATATTTCGTTGGCTGGATCCTCTAAATTAACTTGTACCTGAGTAGCTGTATTATAGTCGGTTGCGTCAGCGAGCAAGTCTATACCGCCCTCAGTCTCGTTAATCGTCAGGCCTGAAAGAACTGCCCCTGATGGTATAGCACCACCGACTTGCCTGATGAGGTCAGAAAATAAAACTTGCTGCGATAATACCTGAACAACGAGATTTAATGAGTCACTAATTTCTTGCACCCTTGTCTTGGTCTCTTGTAGGTCCTTTTGTGCCAAACCTTGTTCTGTCTGGTCTATATTCTGCAAGAGCTGATCAGTTGATCGTGTAATATAAAATTGCCCGAACATTACTACAATAAATACGCCAATAATCGCTACCGTCAATGCCGTGAGCCACTTTAATAGGAGAGTATTACGTTTTGCGTAGAAGATTGCTTGTTTAGTGTCAGGTGGGAGTAGGTTGATCATGAAAGTATCTCCTCTGAGCGCAATAGTGCTAGTCCCGCTACGGTGACATACATCGACTTCTCAACGCTATTTGGCGGTTGCAGTTTGCCAAACTGCAATGATTGCCATGGGTCACACATGCGTACCGGAAGGCGAAGGAGGTTCGTCATATGTTCTGATAGTCCTGGCATATTAGCGCCTCCACCCAATGTTACGACTTGGCCTATCTTTCCTTCAACTGTTTTTCGTTCCTCATAGTATCGAATCATGCGCTTGATTTCTTTTATGAGTTGATCGAGGGTTGGTTTAAGCGCCTCGGTTATCTCCGCTTGTTTTTTGCTGACGCCAAGTCCGTATTTTGTTTTTATAATATGAGCTTCTTGTTGCGTGACGTTTAATTTCTTAGATATTAAATCAGAGAAATTATCGCCACCGCCTGATACAGTTCCTGTTACAACCAGTGTTTTATCAAATATCGTAATGTCAGAAGAGACTGAGCCAAAATCTATGAGAATACTCGGTTCGTCACTTTGCTCGGCATGTAAGAATAATCGCCCTGAAGCGTTAATTGTTGTCTCCACCGCGATCGGTTCTAAACCGAGCAATTTCATGGTCGTCATGTAAGAATTGACAATCTTCTTCGGTACTGCAGTAGCCAGTACCTCAGTCCCTTTATCGGTTTGCGTTACGACACCGTAATCCATATACAGCTGCTCAAGGGGAACGGGAATATATTGCTCAGCTTCAAACCGGACTGCTTCATCAAGCTCTTTTTGATTGTCGATTTTCGGGAATTGGATCGTCCTGTTAAAAGTTTTTGAAGCTGGTATAGCTACAGCGACTCGTCGAGTCGTGATTTTACCAACAATGTCGCTCTCGAACATTTTTTGAACTGATTGCGCAATTTTCTCAGGGTAAGTTATGATCCCATCTTGCATTGCTGATTTATCAAAGCTTGTAACGCCATAGCCAATCACCTGGCGATTGCCGGTCGCGTTGTTCATCTGCATCACCTTAATCGAATTAAAGCCGATGTCTATGCCGAAAACTGGTTTGTCGTGGTAAAATTTTGTATCGTTCATGCTTGCTCACCCAAAGCATATAAGCTTATGGTTATCATAGCACATCTGTACGCTCAAAGCTCTTGTATTTTGGCACCAAATCATCCTCAAAGGTTTTTGAAGTATACTGCTCGCCAGGAAAGATCTATAGGGATTTCATCAACCGGAAAAGTTGGGTCGAGCTCTAGGTCGAATGGCGTCCCTGGGTTTGAGGATATATAGACATTTTTGCCTGATATACCGCCAAGTGCTGGCTCGCTGCCAAACCGAGTTCTATCTAAGCAAATACCGTTAGTTGCCAGCAGGAACGCTGCTGGAGCTGATGTATTACCGGAGTTACCTAAAAATATTGAACCGCCAAGTGGGCAACGGCTTGTCTTAGACGCTGGATCAGTCCCATAAGAAACGAATACGATTGGGCCGCTACCTGGTGCAGTTGTGATTTGATCGAAATTTATCCAGCCTTCTATGAAGACAAATTTTGTATTTTCGGCGCCAGTATCTGGATTATAAAAGGTTGGTTCACAACCATTGTCGGCACACAAGTCAGCTCGTAAATGAGCGTGGTCTAATATATTTAGTTGTTTTGAGTCTAAATCGATAGATCCGTCATTACCACAGCTATCATCAACACCGTCATTATCATCAGGGTAGTGTGTCAGGCCTTCATTTCCTGAGCTCGGTATATCCAGTGTGCTATTTGAATTTGTCCAGTCGCTACAGTTACCAGCTTCTCCATAGCTTGAGTCCATCACATGTGTCCATGGTATAAAAGTCGATTGGACTAGGCTGATATTTGATTCATTGGCTGACACATCAAAGTCAGTAGTGTTGTTGTTTCCCGGAGGTGACAGGCAGTTGTTATAGGCTGTCCTGACTTGTGTTTTGGTTTGTCCTGCATCAGAGAATGTATCGGGTTTTACTAAATTTCCCATACCTTCAATAGAGCAGTTTCCAGAACCAGTGTTTCGGTCTGCAACGGTAATACTTTCGGCAATTAAGTCTGATGTATTTCGTTGAATATAAATATAACCATTGACGTAAACATCTTTTGCAGTGACTGTCTTTACGCCACTTTGTAAGTGCAAGATGTTACGGCTTAATAGCCCGCTCGATGTCGTTTCAGAGCTTTGCTCAGCTGCTACCTCGATTGAGCGTGTATAGCTTGCCTCAGCTGCATTTGCCGGCACATAGACGTTGCCAGTAGCATGGATGATACGTTGTTTTGATGTTGTGCCGGCTGATACTGACACGTCAAAAGTAGCTCGGTATCGTTCACCGTCGAGCAACGTTACTTCGCTACCAGAGCCGGGGTAAGAGGGGTCTTCGTTCAATTTTGATATAGCTGTGTCGGCGCCAGATTCAGCCGCATACTGCGCCTGCAACACAAAGATTCTTTGTCGAGAACGAGCAATGGTTGCATTCGAAAGCGAGAGTATACCGTAGACGAAGCTACTTAGTAAGATAGTTATTATCAGAAGAGATACAATGATGCTTCCAGTTTGGTTTTTTGGGTGAAGAGGTATCATATATTTAATTCCTTAGCGCTACTCGGATAGTGGTACTAACTTGTGTCGTCGCAGTTTGCTGGAAAGGAGGAGTCCTAGATATATGAATAATAAGTTCAGCTACTTCGGCTGCTGAAAAATCTGGACCAATAAATTCGCCAGTATCAGGATCAGTTACTGAGGTGTAGTCAACGACATTGCCAGTACGAGAGAAATATCTTACATCAAGCGCTGATACGTCCTCAGCGACTACTCTATCGGCTGGGCACGATTCAGTCGCGCTCTCTGGAGGACAACTGGTCTTTAGTCTGTTGCCTGGGGCGTCTGTGTTCGCGATAGACCGAAGGTACAAAATATTATCGTCACCATTCATATACAGCACATATTCGTCCTCATATGCTATAAGATTATCAAAAATTATATCTCTATCCGAGTCAAAGCTAAACCGTTTAAAATATAGTATCGGTGTGATTGTTCCAGGTGAGGCAGCCCGTGTCTCAGTAGTAGCGCGCAGCTCTTCCCAGAATAATCCATTACCAGGATCTGGTACCAGGACATTGTTATCGGGAATACTATTTTGATTGATAAGTCCGGTAGAGGATGCGATTAGCTCTCGTAATATATCGCCTGCATTTAAGCGGCTATTCAATGAGTCTACGCTTGATTGTTGTGCATAACTTGAGCGCCAGTAGTTAAATGTAAAGCTGAATATAGCACCGCTGATAACACCGGTTGCGATTATTACTATCAGCAGCTCAGTTATGGTAAAGCCATTATTGCCTGTTGGTAAGCGTAGGTTCATTGTTGTCCGAGCCCATTTCTTGCTACGAGAAGTCGAAGTTCAACTGGTGGCGCGCTGGTGTTTGGGATAGCCACATTAATCGATATAATTTTTGCGTCGTCAATATCAGAAAGTTCTTCGGTAGCGCCTAGCTCTTCGGTCTGCTGAATAGCTACATTTGGTTCGTAGGTAATCGTTCCAGATGAGCCACCTTCGACTTCGAAGACATTATTTGGGAAGCAGTTGTTATCCTCAGTGATAGAGTTGAACTCTAGCGCTCGGTCTAGTTCTGGACAGGCACTCAATACGGCATATATTTCATTGTATTGTCGAGCAATACTATAGGAGCGATTAACTGCTTGGGTTGCGTTATACAGACCAAACACAATGATAGGAAAAATAACTGATGCAACGATAATTTCCATAATGCTAAAGCCGGATTGGTCGAGTTTTTGTAACATGCTTATGTCTCATTATACAAAAGAACCTAGGTTTGTCCCTAGGTTCTTTTTGCAAGCTGAATAATTTTAATGATTATTGCAGATTTGTTCGAGTGATGACGTCGCCTTCTTCAAGCGTAACTGTCAACGTATAACCATCACAATTGGTTGTGGAGTTATCGCAACCATCTGGTGTTGCTTCGTACGCATATTGATCAGCGGTTGGTGTCGTTGCCAGTGTGCTGTCAGCAGCGTTCGGATCTTCGTAGACTGATTCGTCGAGCCCTTGGAAGTTGTCAGATCTGAATGTAGCATCATTCATGTTTGCTTCTGTTGGGTAGTTAGAGCTACCTTCGATCGTGTAGTAAGCCTCTATCGCGGTTTGTAGTGATTTAACGTCAGACTCTCGCTTTGCGTCTCTTGCTCGAGCGTTTGCTCCGCCAAGTGCTACTGCAGTAATTGTTGCTAATATACCAATAACAACGATGACAATCAGCAATTCGATAATTGTAAAGCCCTTTTGCTGTAGTTTCGTTTTCATATAGTTCCACCCTCCTAAGGTTTTTGATTATGGTTTTAGACCCCACAGATTAGAATCCTAGCGTCATACCAATAATTATAGTCATTAGCGGCATAACGTCAAGCGCACCAAGGCAACTATTACTTAATATTTTGACTGAGCGACGCGATCGGCCCCATTACGCTAATTGCGATAATACCAACCATGCCACCAAGAATAACAATCATAACTGGCTCTATTATTGAACTGAGGCCATCTATTGTTGCTTCGACTTCTTCCTCATAGAAGTCGGCAACCTTTACGAGGATGACGTCGATCTGGCCAGTCTCTTCGCCGATAGCAGTCATCTGAGCCACAATAGCAGGGAAATGCGGGCTGTTGGACAAAGGCTCTGAGAGTAACTTGCCGTTCTTGACGTCAACTGCTGCATTTTTAAGTTCTCTCTCAATTACTTTGTTGCCGATTGCACCTCCAGTTACCTCAAGCGCATCGAGAACACCAACACCGGCCGCCATAAGTGAAGAAAAAGTTCGCGCAAAGCGAGCAATGGAAATCTTGGTTACAATCGACTTCATTACAGGGGTTTTTAGAAGCAGAGCATGAAACTGATACTTACCCTTCGGCGTTCTGATGTAGCGAACAACCAATGTGACCGCTGCAAACACTCCACCCAATACCAGGAAAACGTTAGAGCGCATAAAGTCACTAATGCCAAGTAGCGCTTGCGTATAAACTGGAAGCTCAGCATCTTCTCCGCCAAGATCTTTGAGGATTTCGCCGAGTTGCGGCATAACAAAAATCATAATGCCAAAAAAGGCGGCAATCGTAATAACCAAAATAACTGACGGGTAGGTCATAGCGCTTTTTATTTTCTTCCGCATACTGGCATCACCCTCAAGCTGAACGGCCAGTCGTTTGAGAATTTCGTCCAAGATACCACCAGCTTCACCGGCTCGTACCATATTGACATACACATCGGAGAATACTTTTGGGTGCTTTTGAAAGGCATCACCAAGCGAGATACCACCTTCAACGTCTTTGGCGATTTCGCCAATTGTACGCTTAAACATATCGTTACTGGTTTGATCGTGCAAGGTATTAAATGCTCTAGTGAGCGGGACTCCGGCCGAGACCATAGTTGATAGCTGGCGGGTGAAGCCAGCTAAGTCACGCAACTTTACCTTACCTTCAAATATGGTTAGGTTGAGCGATTTTTTTTGCGGCTGAATGCTGAGAGGTCGAGCGCCCTGTTTTGCCAGGGTATGCGCCAGTTCTTCTTTCGAGATTGCCTCAACCGAGCCTTTTATTTTTGACCCATCTTTTTTGATAGCAGTATAGGTAAATTTCATTAAACTTATGCCTCTGCCGTTACGCGCAGAATCTCCTCAATACTGGTTTGGCCACGCAACGCTTTAATGAAACCGTCTATTTGCATGGTAATCATACCTTCTTTTATGGCTTGCTCCTGGATGTCATCACTGGTTGCATTAGATACGATGAGTTTTTGGATTGCTTGAGAGTTGTTGAGTACTTCATAAATGCCGACCCTGCCTTTGTAGCCGATGTTGCCACAGCTGTCACAACCGCCATCATGCGGCTTCCATAACTGCTTAATCGATGATTCGGTCGTACTTAGCTCACTAGTAGAATTTTTGCCTTTGGTATTATCCTGACCAACACCATCCTCTAGAGCTTTCGCTTCCAATTCATGTACCTTTTTCATCGTGGCGCTATCGTCGGTACCGAATATATCATCAATTTTCTTCTTCTCAGCTGCTTCTGGGCTAGCTGGCTCACGACAATCAACACAAAGCCGACGTACTAGTCGTTGGCCGACGACAGCTCGAATAGTGCTGGCTATCAAAAATGGCTCCAGTCCCATATCAAGCATACGTGGCAGACATGTCGCTGCATTGTTGGTGTGCAAGGTCGCAAAGACTAGGTGCCCCGTAAGGGCTGCCTGTACACCTAGCCCCGCAGTTTCTGAGTCACGAATCTCACCAACCATAATGATGTTTGGGTCTTGTCTAAGTAGAGCTCGTAGCCCTGCTGCAAACGTCATATTTGCCTTCGGATTTACCTGGGTCTGATTGGCTCCAGGTATTTTGTATTCAACTGGATCCTCAATCGTTGATATGTTGACGGTCGGCTTGTTGAGCTTGCTTAGCACGCTAAATAAACTGGTTGATTTCCCTGATCCTGTCGGCCCAGTTACTAGTGTCATACCGTGTGGTTGTGTAATAGCTTTATTGAGCACGTCGAGCGAATGACCCCAATAGCCTAGCTCCTCGAGCGTGATGGGCTTGCCCGATTCGTTTAGGATACGCATGACAACCTTCTCACCTTCTGCAATCGGCAGGGTAGAAACGCGCAATGCGAATACATCGCCACCGACCTGAATTTTGAACCGGCCGTCTTGCGGTGCTCGTCGTTCGTCGATTTTGAGATTTGCAAGGATTTTAATTCGAGATACCAGTGCGTTTTGGACCCGTTTCGGTAGTTTATTTGCCTCACGCAGGACACCATCTACCCGGTAGCGCACAACGACGTGGTTTTCGCGCGGTTCGATATGTATATCACTGGCGCTACTACGAATAGCATACTCAATGAGTAAGTTCACTGTCTGGGCGATCGGTGAGTCTTCGGCCAAGTCCTCTTCATCTACATCATCTTCCTCGACCTCTTCGATTTCTTCATCTGATACAACTTTTGTGAGCTCATTGCCAATGTTGCCACGGTATTGATCAAGCGCAGATTGGATAACGCTTCTTGTAGCAATATGAACTTTTAATGCGTCACCAAGCTGTTTTTTCAAGAAGCTCAGAGCCTGAATGTCATCCGGATCTTCCATGGCCAGCATTTTTGAACCGTCTTCCTGAACATCAAACAGTACAGCCGCATATTGCCGAGCGATGCGCTCTGGTATAAGGCGCAAAATCTCACGTTTTATCTCTTTTGGCTTGAGCTCAACAAAGGGAACATCAATCTCCTTAGAATAGAGTTCAGTCATTTCCTTCTCGCTGATAATGCCGTTGTTTATAGCTAAATCTTGGAGCGGGCGCTTTTCGGCCTCCTCTTGCTCACGCAGAGACTCGAGCTGGTCAGACTTTACCTTACCAGCATCAATCAGCAGTTTCTCGACTAATTTATCAGATATACGCATACAGGTTATGCTTGATTATATAGGACATAGCCGCTCTTGCTAACCCTTTTTCATGAACGCAGGTTTGTTATACTTACATAGAACAGGGAAATAACAGCGACTGAGGAGTATACGTACGTGAGTAAAAAAGCAAGCAAGCAATCCAAGCCAGCCGAAAAAGACAAAGCAGCTAAAGCAGAAGATAGCGGTAAATCAAAGGCGCTGAATCTAGCACTAGAGACGATAGAAAAACAGTACGGTAAAGGCTCAATTATGAAGCTTGGCGAAGGCTATGGCGGGCTAGTGGAGACCATACCAAGCGGTAGTCTAAGTCTAGATATCGCCCTTGGTGGCGGTATACCACGCGGACGAATTATCGAGGTATATGGTCCTGAGAGTTCAGGTAAAACCACGCTTACCCTGCACGCTATCGCTGAGGCACAAAAAGTCGGAGGCACGGCTGCTTTTATCGATGCTGAGCACGCTCTCGACCCACAATATGCCAAGCGAATCGGCGTCAACACCGACGATCTTCTGCTGTCGCAGCCAGATAACGGTGAGCAAGCACTTGAGATTGCTGAGACGTTGGTGCGTAGTAACGCGGTCGATTTAATCGTAATTGACTCAGTTGCCGCGCTTGTGCCGCGAGCAGAGATCGAGGGAGACATGGGCGATAGCCACATGGGTCTGCAAGCACGACTCATGAGTCAGGCGCTACGTAAGCTAACAGGTGTTATATCACGCAGCAAGGCCACGGTTATATTTATTAATCAAATTCGTATGAAGATTGGCGTGATGTTTGGTAACCCAGAAACGACGACGGGCGGAAACGCACTCAAGTTTTACTCATCAGTCCGTATGGATATTCGTCGCATTTCACAGATTAAAAAAGGCGATGAAATCGTCGGTAACCGTACACGCGTTAAAGTTGTAAAGAATAAGCTAGCACCACCGTTTCGCAGCGCAGAATTTGACATCATGTACAACAAAGGTATCTCTCGTTCAGGTGACGTTTTAGACCTCGCAGTCACCCATGGTTTCATCGAAAAATCCGGTCCGTGGTTTAGTTTTAACGAACAAAAATTTTCTGGCCGAGAAAGTATGCGTAATTACCTGCTTGAAAATCCAAAAGAGATGGAAAAACTTGCCGTAAAGGTGCAAGAGAAAATCAAAGCAGCAGAATAGATGGCAGTAGCTGGACAAAATCGTATCAGCGCCATCAAACAGCAAGTTAAGCGAAGCGACAGGTATTCAATTTTTATTGACGGTGATTACGTGTGCAGTTTGTCTGAAGGTGCGCTACTGGAGTCTAGTCTACGGATTGGTCAAGAGCTATCTAAAGACGAGTTATATGCGCTGAAAGATCAGGCTCAAGCTGATAAAGCATACGACAGAACGATTCAGCTGATTGCTCGGCGGCCGAGAAGTGAATGGGAGGTGCAACAATACCTAAAGCGAAAGTCATATGACGAGGAGGTTATTCAACAAACCACTGAGCGCTTAGTGGAAAAAGGCTATCTGGACGATGTATCGTTTGCGCAATCTTGGATCCAAAATCGTCGGTTGTTAAAGCCGAGAAGCAAGCGCAAGCTTCGCCAAGAGCTATTGCAAAAGCGAGTCCCAGAGCAAATCATTACAGACTGCTTGGCATATGATGAGACTGATGATAAAGAAGTCCTCCGGCAACTTATTGAGCAGAAACGTTCGCAAACACGCTATAAAGATCGCCAAAAACTTATGCAATACCTCAGTGGACAAGGTTTTTCATACGGCGACATTAAAAAAGTGCTAGAGGAAATAGAGGCAGATTAACCTAAAGCTGGTCGTGGTGCTCGCTGTGTTTTTACTGGCGTGAGCTGTAGCGGGTCTTTGACGATAATTTTTTTATCTGTAATTTCAATAATTTGATTTCTATCAATGCTTAGCTGGCCATGACTGATATTTTTAAGTAAGCTTTGACCGACATATAGTTTTTTGACATATAGCGTCTCAGAGTCAACCGAGTAGTCCAACACTTTACCAAGCTTTTTATCTTTGGTTGCGACCGTTTTATTCAGCAATTGAAAATTGAGCGCAATAACATCCTTTAGTCTTATAAGTTCGTTTTCCTCAACCAGCACATCATGATCATCAACTACAAAACCTTGCTTTATATGGTCACGAATGTCTTGAGAGAGCAGTATCAATTGCTGCTTGCTGAAAGAATCAATACACTCAAAACCTTCCACTTTTAAGTTATCAGGGTTAAAAATCGGTGACTCAGCTGTGGCGATAACCCCTCCAGTTCGGAGACTTAAAACACCTTGTTGCATGATCGCTTTTGATAATATAAGCATAACCACTCCTATTATAGCGTGCTTGACTACCACTTGACGGCAGTATTTTTTGGTTAGATACTCGTATGTGAGCATGAGCAAGACAATACGAACTACAAAATCTGCTGATGAAACTGAGGCACTCGCAGAAAAGCTAGGTGCAAACTTGCGAGGGGGTGAGGTAATAGAACTCGTCAGTGATATTGGCGGTGGAAAAACCACCTTTGTGCATGGTCTTGCGCGCGGCATAGGTAGCCCGGACGCAGTCGCTAGCCCGACGTTTACGTTGAGTCGAATCTACCAGTCTGAACGTGTCACGATTCATCACTATGATTTATATAGAATTCAAGATGCGGCGTTGCTTGAACACGAGCTAGAAGAAGTATTAGCTAATAGCCAAGCCGTCATTGTCGTTGAATGGTCTCAAGCAGTGCAACATGTGTTGCCGAACAAGCGTATAACAATAGATATTACTGCAATTGATGACAACACACGCAAATTACATATCCAGGCTGATTCATCACTTGCCTATATAATGGAACGCATATGAAGCTATTAGCCCTGAAGACTGACGTACCAGAAGCTGAGTTAATATTGCTCAATGACGACAATATAATTGCAAGCCACAGCTGGCAGGCGCACAGGCAATTATCTGACACGATTCATCGCAAGGTAGACGATTTTTTACAGGGCGAGCAATGTTCGTTCGCAGATATAGATGGCTTGATTATCTACAAAGGTCCAGGTAGCTTTACCGGTATTCGCATCGGTTTCGCTTATATGCAGGCTTTGGTAATAGCCTACCAGCTGCCATTAGTAGGGGCGAACGGTGATGATTGGCTCGCATCTGGGGTGGAGCAGCTAGGCCAGGGCAATAAACCTGATTCAATTACACCAGAATATGGTTCAGCCGCCCACACCACCACACCGAAGAAGTAGTCCAACAAATACGTTGTCTATAAGTCAACGATATAAGGCTCAACCATTGACAATAAAACAGATGTCAGTATAGTAATAAATGTAGTAATTTTTAACAAAAAAGGAAACCAAATGCTACTCCACGTAGCTTCAATCACTTGAAGCTAACAGCTTAAGCGCCATTTCTTTGTGGTGTTTACTTCGTTTTATATAAAAAGAAAAACCACTATGAATCATCAACGAAAAAGCAGCTACGTCGACAGAGAAAATATGCGTTCACACGCACGCAATCGTAGTACACAACGTTACGGCTCGTTTAGTGGTTTCACACACACCAGTTCAGGTAGACCGGCCCGAGCAAGCCGACTCAAAGTAGATAAGTCTTCTGCACCCGAGCAAGATACGCCGAAATATAAATCATCCGCAGAAAAGCCGGCGCGGCACATTAGTACAACAAGTAAACGTCCAGTGAAGAAATCTAGTGTACTGCAAAGAAGTGCCGTAAAAAAGCCTCACGATATACCCAATAGGCTTACACCATCAAAAAAGCTAGCCTTACCAGCCTCGAAAAAATCAGTTGTTCAGACCGCACCACGTCGTTCACGCTATACGGTTTTGGTTGCTGGTCTATTAATACTATTCGGGCTTACGGGTGGCGCGGTGGCATACATTATTGAAGCGCGTGATCCCGGCACACGAGTATTATCAGAACAGACCCAGCAGCAAGTAGCCGACCGACCAGAACAAATCCCGCAGGAGTTTATTGACGAGTCACCTCGAAGCGAAGCCGAGTTACGTAACTATAGCGTAGCAGGTGATGAGCCTCGCCTGCTACGGATCGATGCAATAGATGTGGAGTCGATTGTTCAGCGAGTTCAGGTAGATATCGGCAATCGGCTTATTATACCTGCAAATATATTCGATGTCGGCTGGTACGAGGGGAGTCGTAAACCCGGAGAATCGGGTACAGTATTATTGAACGGGCATACATCTGGTGTGAACGAGCGTGGTGCGCTCTACTATGCTCGTGTTTTGGAGGTTGGCGACATTATTAAGCTTGAACGCGGTGACGGCAAGACCTATTCGTACGAAGTTCGCGATAAGCAAAAAATACCATATGATGAAATTCAAACCACATCACTATTAATCCCATACGAAACTGGCAAAAATGGCTTGAATATCGTAGCAGTCGATAATCGCTATAATGTATTGACCGATGAATTTCAAGACAGGCTTGTTATTTATGCGGTTCAGCGGTAGCATTTTTTTATCACGCGTCGTATAGTAAGAGCAAGGAATTTTTGTGAAAATTGAGAGCAAAATCCTGCAATAACTGTTTTTTATTAACGATAATATTTGATTGTTGAATTTAGTTCTTCTGGTTGACTAATGAAGTGATAGTGAACGTCAGCGAGTGCACTAATTCAGTCATTCTTATGAAAGGAATGCTATGGAATTAATAACCATACTGCTTGCAGTAGCCGGTGTTGCTGTTGGATTTGGCGGTAGTCAGGCAATGAGCAAAAAGCGAATTGACAGCGCGTCAGATGCAGCCGAAAAAGAGCTTAAGAAAGCCCAAAAAGAAGCAGAGAAAGAATTAGAAAAGGCGCGCGAAGAAGCCAAAAAAGTTTCAGAAGAAGCCAAAAAAGATGAAGCTGAGCGACGCAAAGAAATTAAGGATATCGAGCAACGCCTGATTACTCGTGAAGACAATCTCGACAAGAAGCTAGATGACCTTGATAAACGCACCGAAAAGCTTCGTAAATCAGAGGCTGATGTAGAGGAGCTCAAGGAAGCTATTCGAGAGATTCGAGCTAAGCAAGAAGAGAAGCTAGAAAAAATAGCCAAGCTGACCAAAAAAGATGCAACTGATAAATTGCTTCAGATGACGGAGCGAGACGTTAAGGACGACGTCAAAGGACTTATCAATAAGCTCCAAGGTGAGGCAAAAGATTTGGCAGAGGAAAAGGCTTCAGCGATTATTGTCAGCGCTATGGAGCGGATGGCGAGTGAAGTAACTGCCGAGCGAACCGTATCTTCAGTCAAGCTCGAGGATGAAGACATGAAAGGCCGAATCATCGGCAAGGAAGGTCGAAATATCCAAGCGCTACAACGAGCAACCGGTGTGGACATTATGGTAGACGAAACACCAGGTATGATTATACTCAGCAGCTTCGACCCAGTACGCCGAGAAGTAGCGAGAATGGCCCTCGAAATGCTCCTTAAGGATGGTCGGGTTCACCCGGGCCGAATCGAGGAAGTCGTCGAGAAAGCCCAAAAGCAAGTACAGAAAGAAGTTATGCGAGCCGGAGAAGACGCGGCTCGAGAAGTTGGTATCATCGGTATTCCAAAGGAAGTTCTGCAACTACTTGGTGAGCTGAAATACAGGACTAGCTATGGCCAAAACGTACTCAAACACAGTACCGAGATGGCACACATGGCTGGCATCATCGCCGAGGAGCTTGGTGCAGACGTTAAGATTACCAAGTATTCAGCACTGGTGCATGATCTTGGCAAGGCTCTCACTCATAAGATGGAGGGAAAGCACCACCACATTAGTGGTGAGATGCTTCGTAAGTATGGTGCTCCAGAAGAGGTTGCACACGCCGCAGAGGCGCACCACGATGATATAGAAGCGACCACTCTCGAGGCTATGATTATCCGCGTGGTTGATGCAATCAGCGCTTCACGACCTGGCGCACGCAACATTAGTGCAGAAAACTTCGTTGAACGCATGAAAGACCTTGAGAATGTCGCAAACGGCTTTGAAGGTATTGAAAAGTCATACGCCATTAGCGCCGGGCGCGAGGTTCGAGTATTTGTCAGACCTGGTGATATAGATGACCTAGCAGCGATTAAGTTGGCTCGGGACATAGCGACGAAGATTGAGTCGACGATGCAGTATCCGGGGACAATCAAAGTCAATGTCATTCGGGAAACCCGCGCCACCGAATACGCCAAATAGTTTTCTGGAGCTTTCGCCGGGTTGCTCTGCCAGCATGCCAAGCATGCTGCGCTAGCAACCCCCTTCGCACATTACTTTGTCAAACGCTCCAATGCTCCTTCACCGTATTCTCTATACGGCTCAGTCCACGTTTCGCGTTTTCCGCGTACTGCGCTAAAGCGAAAGCCCCAGACGCCTAATTAGCTTTTAGCGAATTCACAGCAGCACATTACTGCGTCAAAACTTTCGTTACTCGTTTTTTGCTTGTACTGCGCTGATGCAAAACATTTTTTCAAATCCTTCTCCGTGAGTACGTTCAAGTACGTTATGATAGTAAATATGCGATTTAGCAAAGATGAGCACAAAAAGTGGTTTAACGGCCAGCCCCGCAAGCCTATGTCAGCGGCGGTGCTGTTTCTGGATGAGCAAGGCAAAGTGCTTTTAGTGAAGTCAAACTACAGACAAGACTGGGGCTTACCGGGTGGAGTGGTAGAAGAGCACGAATCTCCACTAGATGGTGCTGTTCGTGAAGTCAAAGAAGAGCTCGGGCTTGCCATCGACAAAGCGAGTTTGCAGCTTTGCGCAGTTGACTACAGGTCAGCCAAAGACGACCTCATCGATAAGCTGTATTTTTACTTTCTCGGCGGAATACTTGACGCGTCAAGTATATCTCGCGTCAATTTGCAAGCTGACGAGTTGGATGAGATGCGCTTCGTAAACCTTGAGGAGGCTCGGTCACTCCTGAGTACTTGGACACATCAGCAAGTAGCTCATGCGCTCTCCTCTAATAACCAGCTGCATTACTTTGAGGACAGTGTCCCTACAGGAGATAACCTATAATGAAGATTCTCTACCTCGGTGACATAATGGCGCGTCCTGGTATCGATACTGTTGCTCAGCTATTGCCAAACATAAAAGCTACGCATAAGCCAGACTTAATACTTGCTCAGGCTGAAAATGTAAGTGATGGCAAAAGCATGACGTTAGCTGATATGCACGAGTTGCAGGCGCTCGGCATTGATTTCTTTACAGGCGGTAACCATACTCCAAAAAATCCTGAGCTCCACGATGCACTGAAAGACCCGAATATGCCAGTAATAGGTCCAGCTAATATGACTGATTGTTCAGGTGACGGTTGGAAGATACTGCCGAGTAAGCAGGGTGACGTGCTAGTTGTATCTTTGCTTGGTGCAACCGTTGGGCGAGAGATCGATTCGTCTAATCCATTACATAAGATTGACGAAATACTTGAGCGCAACAAAGATAGAAATTTCATCGCTCGTATCGTCAACTTCCACGGAGACTTCAGTAGCGAGAAACGTATCATTGGGTACTACCTTGACGGCAAGGTATCAATGGTTATCGGTGATCATTGGCATGTACCAACGGCTGATGCTATGGTGTTGCCAAAAGGTACAGCTCATATGACTGATGTAGGTATGTGCGGGTCGTTACATTCCAGCCTTGGCGTAACGTTTGACTCTGTCGTACCACGCTGGCGCGATGGTAAGCTGACAAAAAATGAGCTAAGCTTAGACAAGCCCTGGCAGCTCAACGCCGCCTTTGTCGACCTAGATAGTAAAACCGGCTTGGTGCACTCCATTGAGCACATACAGCAGATAATTGCCTGAAATAAACCCGACATACTATAGTGTGTCGGGTTTATTTCAGTATGTTTTTATACCAAACAAAAAGCTCACTATAACCTAGGTTCTTTGTTTGGTCGGGGTGAGAGGGCAAACGCACATTAATCTGTGCGCCGAACGGGCTCGGGCAACAGACTAATGACCGAACCGTCCGACTTAGTAGCTTCGCCGGCTGGCGAATCTACGGTTGAAGGTTCGAACCTGACCACAGAATGAAAAAAGACCGTCATGGAAGACGATCTTGTTTCATTGGTCGCGCAAACACGAATAACTTTAAACCGTCGTTTATTAAACTATTACACTCCTTGCGAGAATCGTGGAGCGTCGAAGAGTATAGAGAAAAGACTGAACCAATACTCGCCAGTATTGATGAAAACAGTAGTAGATTTACAGATAGGTCCAAAGTCTATGTGTATTAACTGTAACTAGCCTCTAATGATTTAAACCTAGAGATAAAGAAAAGAGAGATAAAAAATGAATAGAAAAATAGAAAACTCAAAAGGTACGGGGGTACGCCCAACCTCTGACAGCCCTTTAGACCCTCGTCAGCAGAGATTTATGGAACTTTACCTAGACGTAGATAGCAGTAGCTTCGGAAACTGCTACCAGTCCGCTATCAGCGCAGGGTTTACAGATTTAACAGCAAGGAATCTTACTAGCAATAAGCCAAAGTGGTACTCGGATTTAATCGGACAAAATAACGGTATACAGCCAGAGCATTTGCTGCTCAAATTGACAGATATTATTAATAACCCAAAGGAAATAACCCAGAATAAATTAAGAGCAATTGATATGCTGATGAAGCACAAAGGAATGTATCCAACGGCAAACCATACTTTGGCTTTCAATCAAATAAACATTCAAAGCGTATTAGACTAGGTCTTTTCAGTAATCTCGTAGCTGACATCAGCATCAGCAAAAAATTTCCTTATATTTACACAAGGAACGTTAATATCTTTATCGCCACATACATTAGGTATTTTAGGATCTTCTGGATTATGAGTTGGGCGAAACTGCTCGGAAGTAATAACTGTAAGTCCCTCTGCTTTTGCCAAAGCAATTATTATTGCATCCGTTGGCTCTCGTCCGAAAGCACTACGAGTATACGCTTGGTATTTTTGAGTTATTTTAGCTAGCCAAGATACACTATTGCCGTCTAGCTCTACAAACATATGGTCGTGTTCCTTTAACCATTCCTGTAGCTTTTCATTGGTGCTTTTCAACAGTTCTTCTTTCACCGAAACGGGTGCAATAATTCTACCCTCTGCTATTAGCTTCTCTAGATATTTCCAGTGTCCAGCGAAGCCATCTATGCCGTACCTTCTGTTGGGGTCATCTATATTCCAAAAATCAAGAAACACGCAAGAATCTATGCAAAATTCTGGGCTAACGAGTGTCGTCTGTCTAGGCATATCAGCCTACACTCGAATTAAATGCCGTTTCTTTTAGTTTTGGTATTTGTTTTTGTGTAACATCTAGTATTGTGCCAATATCGCGGTAGCTTATTTTACCTTCCGCATTGGCGCTGAATACATCCTGAATAAACCTTTTACCTCTTGAATTTACAGCTATTCTGTAAAAAGGAAAGTAGTCTGATTTATCGTCACTTTTCTCTTTCTCTTCCTTAGCTTTATCTTGGGCATCTTTGTAGGACCAGTAGTTGGCCATATAATCATCGTGTATGACGCTATACTGTTCGTTGGTCAAGTGTCCTGTCGATACAAGCCGCCTGTAGACAACTAAAGGGCTTACATTGTACAGTCTTGAAATTCTTGCAACCACACTGTCTGGTGGCCTCTGACCATCTTTAATACCTAGTCTCTTTAGATCTTTGGCTAGTTCTTGCCTGCCAAGCAAAAAACTAGCAGCAAAGTAATTGCAGTAAGTCTCGATTACATTACTGTCGCCTGTGTGTAAATCACAAATACCATTGCTTTGATTAAGCAGTATATGACACAGTTCGTGGAATAGTGAGAATATGCGGGAGTACACAGTGTCTTTAGTGCTTACAACAATAATAGCTTCACCTTTATCCATCATAGAAAAGGCTTTTATAGTTTCGTTAGGCAAAGGCATTTCAGCAATATATATACCAAGATCGTTAATGGTATCTTTCCAGAAGTTTAAAGCTTGATAATTCGTTTGCAAAGTTAGCTGCTTGGCCTTTGTAATACCTAGTAGCTTTCTGAACTCTTCACCTTTATCTTCTGGATCGTCATTTCGGGATATAGAGAAGTCAGGCAGCTGTAAGCCTTTTTGTCTTTTGATCTCTGGTGCAAACTTTAGTAATCTTTCAGCCCTTTCAAGCGCAAGAACAGATTCTAGTATTGGCTGGTCTATCTTCTGATTTCCAACGGAGCGGTTGTCGCGCTTTATGGCATCGGGTAGTTCTATAGAGTCCAGTAAAAAAACCGTCCAATTCCTTCTGAGTGGTCGAGACAGCTTTGCTAATTGGGTTATTTCAACTTCAGAAGGTCCAGCTTCCCATTCAGTTATAAGCTCAGTTGCAACTTTGGAGCGAACGGCAAGATCATTAACAGAAAGCCCATAATGATTTCGTAGGGACTTTAGTATTGTCGAATTGATTTTTACAGCTTCAGGCATTTGTTTTTATTTTAAACTAGTTGCGTAACTAATTATAACCCACAATTGATTTTAAAGTGATAAAGCCAGATTAGCAGGTAGGCTTAAACCCACAGTCCTTATAATCTTCTTCGAATTGCTGGGAAGTCTGATATTCTCGGCAATCTTGCTCTCCGTATTCGGCCACATAACTACTAGAACAAGGTGCGTAGCTTTCGTCAGAATTTCTTTCATCAGCAATAAACCACACTAGCCCGATAATCATTAAAACGGCTACTATAAAATATACTCTGTATTCATCACCGTTATTGCTGGTGGCCATTGCTCTTACCTCCAACTAGTAATTTAAGTATAAAAATACCTATAAACAGGCCAGCAATTACGGCTAAGATACCAATGAATGAATTCCACTGAAAACCGAACCAAAAGGCAGCGAGAATTGCTATAACAGCTGGTCCTTTGAGGTTAATTTTCTTTACCGAAGCTATCCCTAACGACCCTATATAGATTACTAATGATATGATCATTGCTATTAAATTGCCGTCCATACTCCTCCTTCTTTGGTGATAAAGACGGCATCAAAAAGTCCGCCGTCGAACGATAGCCGAAGCTACCTGCATTCCTTTCGGATTGCAACCGCTAAAAACAGAGTCCAACGACGGACGTTATGTTTTTAGCGGATTTTTGGCCATACCTTCTCTATAGATAGAGTGGCTCTAGACCTAGTCGAATGAACGACTTACCCTACATTATAAACGAGTATAGAAGCCTAGCGAAGGCTTAAAGTGATATAATTTAGGTACAGCCAGTAAGTAACACCTACAACCTCGCTAGAGACAGGTACAACTACTGAAAACTTAGTCCAATGGACCATTGACCGAATAACCTCTTGGCGCTGACAGACATTGTCTACGACCAGCAAAAACCAAAAGACTCGATTACCAATGCAATAGCAATAACCACGCTTTGTGTTGGATTTTTTATATCCGCGCACAGCTCATAAAAGAGATTACTTACAATGAATAAACAGCCACATATAGAGGCTGGTGTCGTTCAGGTAGGTGCTAATAATGAGACTGCTGACAATTTAATTGAACTTATTAAAGCCCTAGTTAAGGTTGACACCAACGCCCCAAAAGCAAAGATAAATGAAACCTCAATAAGCGATAATAACGGGGGTAGAATACTACTCTAACCTCTGTAAATATGATAATATATAGATATGAATGAAGAGCAAGAAAGCCTAGATATAACGAAGCTCAAATACGCTCTTTATGTTCGTAAGTCTACAGATGATAAAGAACGACAACAGCGTTCAGTAGATGATCAGATTGCTGAATGCGAAGAACTAGCCGCAAAACTTGGCATCAAGTTAGTAAAACCCTACTACAGGGATGATGCTTCTGCTAAGATACCTGACAACCCGAAACGTAATCGTTTTAGGGACTTAGTAAATGACCTACAGACCGACAAAGTTGACGGAGTTATATCGTGGCATCCTGATCGTTTGGCACGAAATATGCAAGATGGCGGACGGATATTCGGACTTCTCGACAATCAACACATAAAAGACCTCAAGTTCGCAACACATTACTACACCAATGATGCTAGTGGAAGAATGTTATTAGGTATATCGTTCACACTCTCTACCTACTATTCAGCAAATCTATCTCAGAACGTGAAGCGTGGACACAGGAGAGCGTTCAAGGAAGGCAAGTCATCTGGCTCTCCAAAACACGGCTATATAAGGACTGACGAGGGCATCTATGTGCCAGACGGCAAGAATCACGAACTAGTAGTAGAGGCGTGGCAACTCCGTAAGAACGGTACAGGGCTTCGAGAGATTGCTGAGTATGTAAACGATCAAGGTTATGGTCGAATCATCAAAGGGACTAAGTCAAAGCGATTCGGCGAGAAGATAGTAATGACGTATCAGATTCTAAGTGAGATGTTTAAAGACTCTTTCTACTTTGGTGAACTTGTACAAGTTAATAAAACCACAGACCTAGAGATGCATATGACTTCAAACCTGCTGTTAGCGAGGATGACTACAGTGAAGTGCAACGCTTAACTAGGTCCATCAAACTGCCGTTAGTAAAGAACAGACGTAAGACATTCTATCCACTTCGTAGCTTTGTGAAATGCGCTATTTGCCAAAGTAATATGATACCTGCTGCATCAAAAGCTAGATCAGGCACTAAATACCTATACTATCGATGCATAAATGAAGATTGTATTAGAAAAAAGAAGTCTGTTAGAGCTAAAGTTATATTCGATTTTATAAATAAAGTCCTCGAAGACGGTATAACATTATCTGACAAGGACTATGAAGAGTATCGTAAGCGATTGGTTACTGAAGCAGATAGAGAGCGATTAACAGTAAGAACCGAAGTGAATAGCAAGAAGGCCGCCTTAAAAGCTACTAAGCGTAGAATAAAATCTATCGGAACTAAAATCATTGATTATGATAAGAAGAGTCGTGTATGGCAGATAAACAATGAGCAACTTACAAAACTAGAGTCCGAAGAGAAGGACTTGCAAGAGCAGATAACAGAGCTTGAATCTATTCAAAACGATCCAGAAAAAGAAGCTCTAAGCATCAAACAATTTTTAAACCTAGCTAAAAACGCTGGTTCTAAGGTGAAAGCGGCAGATGAAGTCGGAAAGGACCATATTAGTCAGTTGATATTTTTAAACCTAGTGGTAGACGAGCAAAAAGTAGTAGCCTACCACTTAAAAGAGCCGTTCAAAACGGCCCTTCAAAGTAAGATTGTCTTAAATGGTCGGGGTGAGAGGACTCGAACCTCCGACCTCACGGTCCCAAACCGCGCGCGCTAGCCAACTGCGCCACACCCCGATAGGTGTCATCGATACGTTTTTGTATCAGCAGACTATATTCTAACACCTCAAGAGAAAATCTCCATAGGGTTCTTACCTTGCTTAACCTAACTTTGCGTTATACTGAATATATGGATTTATTACTTTGGGCGCTAGCGGTATCGGTTGGTATAAACATTCTCATGTTTGTTCCGGCATTTATATTCAAGACAGATAAATTAACAGACATTTCTTATGGGGTAACTTTTGCTGTTGTCGCATTGGCTGCTTACTTCAGAAGCGAACAAGAGCTTGCACATACAATATTGCTCATCGCCGTACTGGCCTGGGCGGTTCGACTCGGCGGATTTTTGCTAATCCGAATCAATAAGATGGGCAAGGATTCACGTTTTGATGATATGCGCGATAAGTTCTTCAGTTTCTTACGTTTCTGGTTGCTGCAAGGAGTAAGCGTGTTTGTGGTGTTGGTCGCAAGTATTTTGTTATGGCAAGAAACAGACCCGATTGTTACGGCACTGTCGTGGGCGGGAATTGTTATATTTGTACTTGGGTTACTACTTGAAGCCACCGCTGATTATCAAAAGTTTTTGTTTAAGTTCAGTGGCAAGTCGAAAAAGCACGAATGGATAGACGAAGGTGTTTGGCGAATGTCACGACACCCAAACTATCTTGGAGAGATGATGGTATGGACCGGGCTGTATTTATTTGTTCTGCCCTCGCTAAGTGGCTTGGCCGTCTACGGCGGCTTGGTGAGCCCGTTATATATTATTGCGCTTCTATTGTTTGTAAGCGGCGTGCCACTTTTGGAAAAATATGCCAACAAAAAATGGGGCAAGCAAGACGATTTTCAATCATATAAGCGCCAAGTTCCTGTACTCATCCCAACCCCTGCGTCTATCAAACGGGCACTTTCTAAATAGCCTTAATAGTTGCGTGCAAACACCGCCTGCGCTTAAATAGAGGTTAGATGTTTGAAATTCTCATTAGCCTTATCGGCATTGGTTTACTCTTGGTTCTCAACCAGTATGCTTGGAGCAGAAAGTTGGTGCGTGGTGAGGCGTCTCGTAAACTTGCTCACATATCGATAGGTACGTTTATAGCAACCTGGCCGATATATATGTCATGGGGAGACATTCGGATTGCTCTGGCGATAGGGCTGCTTGGCGCAGTCGTGGTGCGCTACTTTCATATATTTCCGAGTTTATTTGACGTACAGCGCAGCAGCATCGGTGATATCGTTGCGCCACTAGTTATAATTTTGGCTGCAGTTATTGAGCCAACCAAAACAATCTTCGCAGTGACGGTGCTACATATCGCTTTTGCAGATGGCATGGCCGCAGTTATTGGCTCGCGGTTTGGGCAGAAGACAGCTTATAATATAGTCAAACAGCGCAAGACATTATTGGGTACAGCTACGTTTTATGCTTCGTCAGTTTTGATTATGACTATGGCGGCTATCTTCAAGCCAACGCTCGATACTGGGACGATGCTGGTCTACATCGGCGCTATACCACTGGTAGCGACAATCGTAGAAAACGTTTCACCGCGAGGTCTAGATAACGTTACTGTTCCAGCAGTCGTTATTGTGTTGCTGCTTGTGGCTTGAGCTGTTTGCCCTTCCGGAAGCTCTGCCATGCTCCATGCGCACGTAAAGCATTTATAATAACCACAATATCTACAACTTCTTGAACAAACGCACCTTGCAGCGGGCTAAAGCGACCGCTCCAAAATATAACCATCAAGCCGATGCTCAAGAAAATACCAATGAGAATACTTTGGCGAGCGATAGCAAAGGTTCGGTTGGCGATTTCTACGCTATCGGCGACTTTGCTGACATCATCTTGCATAATAACCACGTCTGCAGACTCACTGGCTGCTGTTGATCCGCGGGCACCTAGAGCTATGCCAATATCAGCGGTAGTCAGGACTGGAGCATCGTTGACGCCGTCACCAACAAAGCCAACCGGCTGATGTTCGGCTCTCTCTATGGCGAGAATCTTGTCTGCCGGTAAGCATTCTGCCTTTACCGTTTCAATACCAAGCTTCTTGGCAATTTTGTGCGCAACAGCTGAAGAGTCGCCAGTCACCATCATCGTGTGTGCTATGCCAGATTTATGAATGCGCTGAAGCATTGACTTGGTTTCGGGCCGTATTTTGTCCGTGAATGATATGCTGCCAGCTAGTTTATTGTCGAAGGATATGAAAGTAGTGGTTGTGTCGACCTGGGTTTTCACCTTTTCTGGCACGTCCACGCCAACAGAATCTAAGAAAGAAAGCCGACCAATAGCAATCGTTTTGCCATTCATTCGGCCAGTTAGACCGTGGCCAGCCGTTTCGCGGACGTGCTTGGCCTTGGTTACCGATAAGTGCTTGTTCTCTGCATGTTCGACGACCGCCTTGGCTAGTATGTGAGTAGAGCTTTGTTCTAGCGCTGCCGCGTAGGTCAAGATATCACTTTTGGTGAAGCCTTTGTGGGCAATAACTGATTCAACTTTTGGCGTGCCGAGCGTGAGCGTGCCAGTTTTATCAAACGCCATAGTATTGATGTTGGCTAGTCGCTCCATCGCTGACCCAGTCCGTACAATAATACCGTGCTTAGCTGCTCGGCTCATCCCCGATATAAGAGCGATTGGTGCGCCAAGTATCAGTGGGCATGGAGTCGCAACAACAAGCACCATGAGGAAGCGTACAGGGTCGCCAGATACAATCCAGGCGGATGCAGCAATGATGTAGGCCACGATAGTGAAGGGAACAGCGAACCGATCGGCCATACGCACAAACGGGGCTTTGCTGGCGTTGGCAGATTGTACAAGCTTAATAATCTGCTCGTATTGGCTGTTGGCGGCTGTTTGGGCGGCTTCAATTGTTAGCTCGCCGTCGATATTAATAGAGCCACTAAGGACTTTGTAACCCTTCTTGGCTACAACCGGCAAGCTTTCACCAGTCAAGCTCGATTCATCAACACTCGACTCGCCGTCGATGACGACTCCATCTACCGGTATAACCTCACCAGGTAAAATAATTAACCGATCTTTGGTTTTAATTTTTGAAACAGAGATATCTTCGCGTTTTCCACGCCGTACGATATGGGCTTTGTGTGGCTTCCGTTCAATCAAGGACGTTAATTCACTTTTTGCTCGTTTTTCAGCATAATCTTCCAGGGCTTCACCACCGGTGAGCATCAAGACAATCACCATGCCTGCCCAGTATTCACCGAGAATGACCGCGGTCAAGATTGCGGTCGCTGCAAGAATGTCGACGCCAACACTGCCTTCGCGCAATGTTCGTACCATATCGATAGTCAAAAAGACCAGCATAATACTGGCGGCAACACCAAGCACCCAATTGGTAGCTGTTTGCTGGGAGCTAAGTTGGAGTCCAAGGGCTAGAATAATCGCCGCAATAGTAAAAGCCAGTTGTCGGTACTCCCGAAAGAATGATCGGATTTGCTTCAGCATGAGGTCTCCTTTATGTATTGTGTCTAATCTAGAGACTAGTATAACAAAATAAATAGTTGATACATGGTATCTATAAGCTATATACACAAAAAAAGACCTCGTTCATGAAGTCTTCTTATAATGGGTAATATTTTGGGGCGAGTGATGGGTCTCGAACCCACGGCCTCCTAGACCACAACCAGGCGCTCTAACCAACTGAGCTACACCCGCCATAAACTAGTAAAACAGGGGTGATTATAACGGGTATCAGCCTTCTTTGCAAACACAAATTGCTGATTTCTGCTTATAAAGTTGCTCAATAAAAACCCCACGGCAAGTATGAGCGTATGTTTGGTACCCCGGGAGGGACGACATCGTTGCCACTTCATTGATGCTCAGAATGGTATTCTTGTGCGTCAACTCGTGTCACCGAACCCCCGCTCGCGATAGGCTCGCTTTTGCTTCGAGCCCTTACTCGACGAATCGAGGTGAAATATAAACCACCCAACTAGAGGGTGGTTTATATTTCACCTGGTGCCCCGGGAGGGAGCATCGCTATCGCTCCTTCTTTCGAGCTTACTCGGAGTAAACTCCTGCGTTATCTCTCACTTCGCCGAACCCTAAGGTTCGTGTTCGCTTACGCGAACCACCAATGAAAAAACCGACCACAAGGGTCGATTTATACATTGGTACCCCGGGAGGGACTCGAACCCCCGACCTTGACGTTAGAACCGTCTTGCTCTATCCAGCTGAGCTACCGGGGCATACTTTTTTGCACGACGTGTTACAAGGATATGTTGATATGCAATATCTAAACTGAATGGTGCGAGAGGAGGGAATCGAACCCTCATCGCCTGCTTGGAAGGCAGGCATATTAGCCGTTATACGACTCTCGCAAGGGCAACAGAGAGATTATATCAGATTAGTAAGTAAGATTTAATTTGACTTGCAATCTCGGTTATACTGTAAATATATAAATAAGAGGAGAGTTACATGCGACTTATAAGTTTAACTACCAACCTTATTAATCTATTCGTAGGTACAGTGTTAGCGATTCTTGGCTTGCGATTTGTGCTTCGTCTGTTCGGTGCTAGTGAGACTGCAGGCTTCGTCTCCTGGGTGTACGAAATGAGCGCTGTACTACTAGAGCCGTTCCGCGGAATATTTCCAACTCAGACGTTTGAAAACCAGTTTGTTTTTGAATTCTCAACCTTGTTTGCCATGATCGTATACGGTTTACTTGGATTGTTACTCGCCTCTGCAGTGGCTGCATTAACACCTGCTACGGCTAGTAAGAAGAAATAACTACCTCGGCTTATAGCTCGTGCATTATCTCAATATCAGCTCCGAGGTCGTTTAGCCGGCTTGCCACTTTTTCATACCCTCGATTTATTGAGTAAACGTTACGTAGCGTAGATGTTCCTTTTGCGGCTAGCATGCCGATCAGCAGTATAGCCGCTGGTCGTAGTGCTGGTGGGCAGGTAACGTCTCCAGGAGTGAAGTTTGTCTTTCCGTGGACGTATACTCGGTGAGCATCAACCAGCTCTACATTAGAGCTAAGCTTGCTCATCTCAGTGAAATAAATGGCGCGGTTCTCATACATCCAATCGTGAATAAGGGTTGTACCTTTTGCGACCGAAGCAATTGGCACGAAAAATGATAGATTATCTGGCAGCAATCCTGGATATGGCAGTGGATGAATTTTGTCCTCGAGAGCAACCAGCGATCCGTTATGTGGATAGACTGTTACATCTGATAGCTTCGTATGGTTATTTTCGCTCAAGTACTGTTTACTCCGCTGTATTTTTAGCCCCATCTTCTCGAGCTTGAGTAACTCAACCTCAAGAAAGTCTATCGGGCACCGCGCGACTGTAAGCTTTGAGTTGGTGACGACGCCAGCCGTAAGAAAAAACATCGCATCAATCGGATCCTCACCAATGCTATAGGATACATTTTTACGGATGTTTGACTGGCCCTCTATTACTAAGTCAGAGGTTCCGATGCCAGACACTTTTATACCGAGTTTTTTGAGGAAATGGCAGACATCTTGAATATTGTAGTTTGAAGAAGCAAGCCGAATGGTACTTTTACCGGGCATACGAGCTGCTGCAAACAGGGCGTTTTCGGTTGGCGTTTCACCCATTTCGTATAAGACGGTTGTTGTTGGACCAGCGCTCCGGGATACTTTCATGTGATAGCGCGCCGTCTTGACAACAGTATTTAAACCAAAGTCCTCGAGTGCATATATGTGGGCCTGGATCGAGCGTTTACCGAGTTTACAACCACCAGCGTAGGGGATTTTGAACTCTTTGAACTCATGCATTAGTACGCCAGCGAGCATAATTACACTTCGGGTTCTCTTAGCGGCACCTTCGTTGATTTGATTGATCTTTAGCTTTTCTGGTGGCTTTATCTCAAGATTACTGCCACCATACCAGCGAACTTTGACGCCAAGGCTTTCGAGTACTTCAATAATTCTATAAACTTCTTCAATTTGCGGAACTCGAAGTAGTCGAGTCGTACCCTTATTAAGAAGGCTAGCACACAAGAGAGCGACCGCACTGTTTTTAGCTGTTTTCGTCTCTACCGTCCCGGATAACTTGCCGCCGCCCTTAACTCGAAGGTTTGTCGCTTGACCACTTACGGTAATGAGCGGCTTTTTTAGCACATCACTAATTCTTGCTATGGTTTCGAGGCTCATATTCTGTTTGCCGTTTTCCATGCGGTTGACTGCGGACTGGGAGGTCCCTAGTTTACGGGCAAATTCAGCTTGCGTGAGGCCACGCTGTTGCCGTACCTGATAAATTAATTGGCCTATTTTTTCGTTTGTCTTAACCATCTGCGCCATAATTATATCTCCGAAGATATAAATGTCAAACATTTGGTGATATATATAACCAGGCCCGAAATATTGCTACAATAGAAGCAAAGGAGAAAAAAATCCAATGCGCGACAAAGTTATTGACGAACTGTTAAACGCTGAGCAGAAACGTCAGTCCGAAACGTTTACGCTGATACCAAGCGAGAATCATGTGAGTCGACAGGTGCTGGACGCACTGGGAAGTGTTTTCACTGACAAGTACTCGGAAGGCTACCCGGGCAAGCGTTACTATGCTGGGCAAGAAAATACCGACAAGGTTGAGCAGCTAGCTATTGATAGAGCCAAACAACTGTTTGGTTGCGCTCACGCAAACGTACAGCCACACAGTGGCGCGCAGGCAAACGAAGCGGTCTATCATGCATGGCTACAGCCAGGAGACACCGTATTGGCTATGGATCTTGGCCATGGTGGTCATCTAACACACGGTCATCCAGTCACCGTATTAGCTAGGCAGTACAACTTTATTCGCTACGGTATGAAAAATATCGATACCGGAGAAATCGACTATGATCAGCTTTATGATTTAGCCAAAAAGCATAAGCCAAAGATTAT